>VOFH01000649.1_pt1:0-97500 | contig 470000 bp, 601 predicted proteins | sample 5384091 | NCBI WGS metagenome assembly VOFH01 (sample SAMN12384727, study PRJNA508395) | human gut metagenome | isolation source: healthy gut G | host: Homo sapiens
ATACATTTTTAAACTTATTGGCTGAATTCATAGTGTATCCTGCATAATAATTCTTTTCACTATTCTTTGATGGCTTTACATTTTCATTTTTTACATTTCCGTATGTGTATGTATTGGCATACGATGATACTCCATTAATTCCCATACTGCATCTCTCCTTTCTATTTAGCCTTGATTTTTTATTTGCAGGCTATTGGGTTTTGTTCGATACGCTTACTGCCATTGTAAAATTTGCCTCATAAGAAGCTACTGCCTGACTTATTGTGACAGTCTTAGCAGATGAACTACTCTCAGCCACCAATCGAGTTCTGGCATCCTGAGCGGATAACCTTTTATTTTGCGCATATTCTTCATAAGCTGTTCTTTCCGCTTGTTTTTTCTGAATCCGCTTTTTTTCCTGTTGTTTCTTTACCTGATTTTCTATTCTCTTTTTATTTTCTATTCTGCGCTCCCAAAAACTATTTTTTGACTTATCATTAAAAATCTTCCCACCATTCCCATTGTTATAACCAGCACTCCACATCTCAGCATGACATTCTTCTTTTGATGCTCCATAATATATTGTAGAAAACGCTCCTCCGCATATACCGGACCATTTATCTGGTTGTGACCAACCCACTTGCAAATCATTTAATACCCATGCTTCATACTCTGGATCATTCTTCATTGCTTCAAAACCCGCCTCTGAAATTGTAACAGATATTGACTCGCCTGCTCTTGTGGGGTGCATTGGAATTTGGGATATTTTATTGTAAATGTACTGCTTGTATTCCACCATCGTCATATCTTTAGCAGACACAGAACCTATTTTTGAATTGCCCACTATACTTCCGCTAGCTTCGCTCTTTTCTCTTACACTATCCGCAAACCTTGTATCTTCCTTCTCCTGATCTTTAGCCACAATTTTCTGCTGGTACTGATTGTAAGCCCGTGTCATATAGTTCACATTAATTGTATTACTCATAGTAACCTCCTTTGCTTTCTTTATCGGATAAAATAACCTGTTCTCCTAGTCCCATATCATCAAACGACCATATTACGCGCACAAAGACCATATTTTTACAAGATGACCACTGCCTTAGTAGAAGCTCTGTATCTCAAACTCTTTGAAATACAATGCTTCCCTGCATTTTCTATATCGGCATGTTGATATTATTACTTTACTATCCTGCACACTCTCTGAGAGTGACTGTATCTATCAAAAAAGAAGCCAGCAGTTTATTCACGCACTGCTGACTTCTTATAATACTACTCATTTTATTTACTTCGCTGCGTCTCAGACAATTTTTTTATTTTTAAACATAACCTCTGTTTTCCCGCCATCCCTTTACATACCACCTGATTCCAACATATACCAGTTGCACGAATAATAAGAGAAATAGCAGATTGATTGGCAATACTTCCTTTATCCAATCCCCAAAGTAGATAGCTATTGCCATACTTATAAGTATCACCATTATGGTAATCATATCCCAACAGTATTTCTTATATAGCCCTGCAATCTTTATTTCGATGAATGCCAAAAGTATTCCCACACCCACCAGACATCCACCGCAAATCAATATTCTTATCAGCCAGTTTATAATTCCGGCAACGACAGGATTGGATATTCCATCACTAATCTGTGCCACGTTCTTTCCTGCCAGTACAACCCAGCCAGCAATGGTCTGTGTGAAAGTTGCGATTGTATCAAAGAATACCACGCAATCAGAAATAAATATTTTTGACCGTATCATCTGAAAAAGAGTAGTTGATACGGAATACCATATCAACAGAAATATCAATGCTTCATACATGACTGTTTTTGCTTTATATCTGCCTGCCAGTTTTTCCCTCTGTGTATCATACTTTTCCTTAGCTTTCAGATAAGCTGTCTGTTTACAATTCCCGCACTTTTGATAGAGTACCGGCTTTTCAACCGGTATCTCTACTTTTTTCTGATGGGAGAGTGCATAATCCCGTTCCTGTTCTGCCTGTCTCTGCTTATCTCGACATTCCTCTATCATGGCTTGGACGGTGTGTGTTTTCTCTTTCTCGCTCTGCAACAATTCTTTTGTTTTCCTCAAGTCGTTCTTTAAGGCTTGAATGTTCTCTGTTTTGTTCTCGCTGTTTAACCTCTCGTTCAAGGTCAGCGATTCGTCGAGCTGCATTTTCAATTTCTCGATAGTCCGGTCTTTCTGGTCGAGTTCTTCCTGCATCTGCTCCGTCAGCAGAAGCAACTCTTCCAGTTGATCGTCGCTCTTTGAGTTTCTTAATTCGTTCATCAATCAACCTTCCTTTCTCTAATTGCTGTTCAAGTTCAGTAATTCGCTGTTCTGTTTCTGCAATAGCCGGTTCTCGCTGTTTAATTTCTGTGCCAATTCCTGCCATTGCTGATTTTCGTCTGTGAGTTTCTGTATCTGGTCTGTCTTTTCTTCCAGAAGTATCAACAGTTCTTCTGTATCCGGTAAGATTTGTAGCAGCTCTGACAATTCTTTCTCTAATTGCTGCAATCGTTCTTCCTGCTCCTGAAAGCACATCAGCTTCTCGTCCTTTTCCTGTATCTCCTGAAGCATCTCTGCCATGATATTCTGCTGTTCCTCTATCTGTGTAATCATTGCTTCCATCATGGGAATTACTTCTTTGCTTTCTTCTAATGTCATTCAACCACTCCCTCCACATCGACAATGCACCGGATACCTTACCAAAGGTTGCAATTACCTTTTGCAGCAGTGCATTTTGTTTTTTTATCATCTGGTTTTCCTCGACCTTCCATGAACCTTTCCTTATCTGCCCGGTGAGATATTTTTCCTCAATCTTCCTTGCATCTGCACCCTCATGAATCGTAGGGACTTTCAATTTGCCCTGTCTTTCATAAGAGCGGTGGTCAATCAGATTGTCTATGGATAAATGCCGGTTACACATCTTTGCCCATTCGCTTCGCCATAACTCACAATTCTTTGGATTGTTCCAGCCGGTAGCGTCAGTCAGAACCCTTTTCCATTGTTTTCTGTTTCTTGCCCCGACTTTCTGTACTCCGTTTTCATCAAGTACCGGAATACGGATTCCATGACGGTCTGGATTTTTCTTATCCTGCCACCAGTCCGGGTGGGATTCATCAACCACGATATTTCCGTCAGTATCTCTGACAAAATCCCAGTCCTTGACTTCCTTGCTGCCCCATGAGTGGTCTGGATTGAATGGTCGCATGGTTACAAGTAAATGCACATGTGGGTTCCCGTCGCCCTTATCGTGTATGCTCCAGTCGGCACACATTCCCTCGTCCACGAAAGTCTTTTGAATATATTCGGTTGTATAATCAATCTGTTCCTGTCTGCTCCATTCTTTCGGCAGGGAAAATTCAAATGAGCGTCCAAGCTGTGCATCTGCATTTTTTTCTATCTTCAATACCTCATTCCATAGACGCTGTTTCTGAAATGTGATTTTAAACTTTTCCAGTGCGGCTTCCTTATCGCCTGCCCTTTTATAACGGATAGACTGTTGAAACCTTTTTATATTTTCTTCCGATACCTGCAGCCATTCCAGAGGTGCATTTTCGCACATCATCAGACTGGTGTAGACGACTTCCTTTTTGGAAGTATAGTAACTGATTCTGCCTGTTTCCTCATTCTTCATCACATCTCCATTAAGATATGCCGATGCGGATATGACAGATTTTCCTTTACTGCGCCCGACAATCTTTACTGTAAAGTGAAATATCGCCATGATACGATTCCCCCTTTCTGCCGTATCCGGCATTGATTTCCGACAGCATCTTCTTCTGGTTTTGCAGGAGTGAAGCTGTCGAAACGCCCTCTGCGCAAGAGTGCCCCCTGCGGCATGAGCAGGTCTGGCTGAAAGCCCCGCCGACGGAACGAGCCCGGCAAGCGTAAGCGCAGACCGGTTGCCACTTGTGGCAAACTTATAAGGACGACCTCTGGTTGTCCATAAGTGCGCCCTTCATTCAAAGGCAATGAAGGGAATGGAAAAACCACTCCCTCCGCCATTACACTTCCTCCATATCTGTAAGTGGCTCTTTCTGCATCGCCTTTGAGAAAAACTTTCCGTTTGTTTCCTGCCTTTTTAAGAAGCCTATCAACTTTGGTAAATCTTCCTCCTCAATCGGACAGCCAAGAACCGATTCCACCGCACCGCCAATCTGACAGAGCCTGTGGGTTCGTTTTTTACTTTCCTCGGCTTTCTTTCTCTTTTCCAGTTCCTTTCGCTGTGCAATGAGCTTTTTGGTAGCTTCGATGCTTTCCTGTTCCTTTTTCTCTAATGCACGTATTCTTTCTTCATAAGTCTTTGTTGATTTCGCCATATCGTCTTCATCCTTTCTCTTATAATCAAATCTTGCTCTGCTAAGATTTGGCACACGATTCTGGTCAGCTCTGTTTTCAATCAGAATCGTGGTAGCAATCTTGTCGATGTTTTTCCGACAAGATAAACATTGGTTCCGTTGCATATCAGGAGAAGCACATGGTATAATCCTCTTGCGTGTAGGTATATCATGGCTTCGGTCTGATAGAACCTTTGGCGGTTTCGTAGGAAGCCGCCTTTTTAAGTTGCCACATTTCTTGTGACAGCTTTTACATTTCCTTTATCCCTCAGATCTCGCCCCTCGTTGGCTTCCATGAACTTTTCCAGAATGTCAGTTTTAATAAGGACTTTTCTTCCGACTTTTAATACCGGAAGTTTCTTCCATTCAACCAGCTTTCTCAAAGTGTTTCTGCCAATTCCTGTATAGTCGGCTGCTTCCTCGATGGATAATGCAATCTTTCTTTCCGTCATCTTGTCACCTCCTTTTGAATTGCATTATGCAATTTTTGTTGTGCTGTTAGTATAGCGGTTTTATATTGCGTTGTCAAGCGTTATGAAATTTTAAAAATAATTATTATATTGCATATTGCAATTATGTGAGGTACATGCTATAATTCATACATACCGAAAAAAGGAGGCAATCAGCATGAAAGATAAAGAACTACGCAAGCTGATAGGTAGCAGGGCAAAACAGCGTCGTCTGGAATTAAATCTGACACAGCCTTATGTTGCAGAGAAGATGGGAGTTACCGCTTCCACAATCCTGCGTTATGAGAATGGTTCGATTGACAATACCAAAAAGATGGTGCTGGAAGGTCTTTCGGAAGCACTTCATGTATCTATTGAATGGCTCAGAGGGGAAACCGATGAATACGAAACCGATATTACGGATAAGAAAGAATTACAGATTCGTGATGCAATGGGCGATATTCTCAAACAGTTACCTCTCGACCTTAGTAAAAAGGGAGATGCTTTTTCCAAAGATTTACTGCTGTTGATGTTAAAGCAATATAACCTGTTTCTGGAATCATTCCAGTTTGCCTGCAAGAATTACAAGGGCAACACGAATGAAGCGGATATTGCAAAGGCAATGGGATTTGAATCGAATGATGAATATAACGAGATTATGTTTCTCCGGGAGATCACCCATACCGTTAATGCCTTTAACGACATGGCAGATATTGTAAGGCTCTATTCCAAGAAACCGGAAATGGCAGAACAAAGGCTTGAAAATCTTTTTATCAGAAGTTTTGTATGAGGATTCCGATTCGGTATAGAACGACAACCGGAGTTATGATATACTTACACGCAAGAAGCATTTCATCAGTTCCGATTGTCTGATATCGAAAGGAGACACACGATTATGGCAAAAGGATCTGTAAGAAAAAAAGGAAAGAAATGGTACTACCGCTTCTATGTAGAAGATGCAAGCGGCAATCTGGTTCAGAAAGAATACGCTGGAACAGAAAGTAAAAGTGAAACGGAAAAACTGCTCCGTCAGGCAATGGATGATTACGAAAGCAAGAAATTTGTCGCAAAGACAGATAATCTTACTGTAGGAGAACTTCTTGATATGTGGGCGGAAGAAGAACTGAAAGTCGGAACACTCAGCAATGGTACAGTGGAAAATTATCTTGGTGCAATCCGTTGTATCAAGAAACATCCGATTGCAGAACGCAAATTAAAAACCGTTACTGCTGAACATTTACAGGCATTTCTCGATCTGCTTACATTCGGTGGGGAATTTCCAGATGGAAAAGTGAGAAAAGGATACAGTAAAGATTACATCCATTCCTTTTCAGCAGTATTACAACAGGCTTTCCGGTTTGCAGTATTTCCAAAACAGTTGATTACTTTTAATCCTATGCAGTATATTAAGCTGAAAAAACAGGCAGAGGATGTGGATTTATTCTCAGATGATGAGGTAGAAGAAGGCATACAGCCTATTTCACATGAAGATTATGAGAGACTGATAGAATACCTCAAAGTAAAGAATCCACCTGCAATCCTGCCAATCCAGATCGCATACTATGCGGGACTTCGTATCGGTGAAGTTTGCGGATTGACATGGCAGGACATCAATCTTGAAGAACAATGCCTGACCATTAAAAGAAGTATCCGCTATGATGGCACAAAACATAAAAACATCATCGGACCGACCAAGCGAAAGAAAGTAAGGATTGTTGATTTTGGCGATACTCTGACTGAAATACTGAAAACCGCCAGAAAAAAACAGCTTAAAAGCCGGATGCAGTATGGTGAACTTTACCACCGCAATTTCTACAAAGAAGTACAGGACAAAAACAGAGTGTATTATGAATATTATCATTTGGACGGAACCGAAGAAATCCCGGTAGATTACAAGGAAATCTCCTTTGTCTGCCTGAGACCGGACGGATGTCTGGAACTGCCAAGCACACTCAGCATTGCCTGCCGATCAGTTGCAAAAAGGCTGGACGGATTTGAGAATTTCCATTTCCACCAGTTGCGACACACCTACACAAGCAACCTCCTCTCAAACGGAGCTGCCCCAAAAGATGTGCAGGAACTGTTAGGGCACTCTGATGTCAGTACCACAATGAATGTCTATGCCCACTCTACAAGAAAAGCAAAGCGGAACTCTGCCAGACTTCTTGATAAGTGGCAGGCAACGACTAAATAAAAAATTCCCTTATTTCCCTTGCTGATTCCATAAGGCATAAGGTCAAAAATAAGGGGGGAAAATACATATCATTTCACTATTTAAGGGCCTGCGATAACATTTAATGCTTATTCCGATATGAACTCATCTTCTCCACCGTCACTTCCGGATAGAAATAAGTAAGAATCGTTGCTTTCGGAACACCTGCCGCAAGTGCTTTCTTCACTTCCTCCTTCTGCTCCGCTGTATATGACCAGTGCATCATTCGGTTTGTGATTGTATCCTCCCACTTCGGCTTTTCCCCTGGATTCCTTACAGGCTTACCACCAGTACTTCCATTAGACGCATTGGCACTTTCTGCAGCATCTGACTTCTGTGATTCATCAACATATTCAAGCTCATTTGCCTGCTCCCTGTCGATTTTCGCCTTCTGCTCTGCCTCATCCTGCATTGAAAATCTCCTGCTTAATTCCTTATCCCCAAGCAGCATAAACTGCTCATAGGTAAGAGAGTCTATATACACATTCTCGCCCTTACATTGAATAATGAACCCTTCTCTTTGGTAAAAAGAAATTGCTCTGGCATTCTTCTGGTATACATTTAATCGTAAGCTAACTTTTTTATCCTTAATATAATCCAATAAAAGTTTACCTATGCCACATGACTGCATTTCATCAGAGACAAAAATACCTTCGATATATTCATCATTTAGTCCTACAAATCCTTGTATCATTTTATCCGCTTCAAGCACATAGACTTCGGATTGTGACATCATTTCTTTCACTAATTCATAATTACTTTTCCAGTATTGATTGGAAATAAAATAATGTGCTTTCAGATTTGTCTTTAACCATATGTCAGCAACTCTGTTGATATCTCCGTTCAGCAATTTTCTAATCATAACAAATATTCTCCACAACTACATCCTTTATGCATTTTCTCTTTTTTCATTCTATCACAAGCTCACCATTAACCATCAATTTTTTGATATTTTTCTTTTTCCCCACTGTAAAACAGCCTCTGAGCGTTTGACATCAAGATTATCTTCATCGACTTCATGGATTTGGCGTATGAAAAAATCAAGGAACACCATTCCTTACACGCCTATGTGTAAGAACATTATCAGGAAGGCAAAACGAACTATATAAAGGAGTCGTCCTGAAAACATACAAAAACTATATAACATAGGGCATGAATGATTTTTTCTCCATCAAACTGGGATTTATCTATTAACTCTCTTAACTTTCCCCTATTTTCAAGGCTTCCCGCCATTGAAAATTCTATATATGTATCCTTTTCCCTTGTTTTTGCCCTTATGGGATAATTACAAGGGAAAATTCATTATTCAGTTGTTTAATCGTTGCCTGCCACTTTATCAAGAAGTCTTGCGGAAGTCCGCTTTGCTTCCCTTGTAGCATGGGCATAGACATTCATGGTGGTACTCACGTCTGAGTGTCCTAACAGTTCCTGCACATCCTTAGGCTGAGCCCCGTTGGATAAGAGGTTTGTCGTGTAGGTATGCCTCAGTGTGTGGAAATGGAAACCTTCAAGCTCCGGTACTTTTCTTCCTGCTGTCCGGCAGGCTGTTTCTATGGTTGCCGGAAGTTCCAGACAACCATCCTCCCTTAAGCATACAAAGAAGATTTCGGTGTAATCTTCCGGCACATTCTCTGTCATTCCCAAATGATAATACTCGTAATGCACCCGATTCTTTTCCATTACTTCTCTGTAAAAATTCCGCTGGTAGAGTTCCCCATACTGAAAACGGTTTTTGTGCTGTTCCTTTTTTGCATTCCTCAAAATATCTGCGAGGGTATCGCCAAAGTCAACAACCCTGATCTTTTTCCACTTTGTCGGACCGATTTCGTGCTTATGGGTAGCACCATTGTAGCGGATGCTCCTGCGTACAGTGAGATACTGTTCTTCAAGGTTGATATCCTGCCATGTCAGACCTGCTACCTCTCCAAGTCTGAGACCTGTAAAGTATGCTATCTGAACCGGAAGAATCGCATCCCCACTTCGTTTTCCAAGCTGTTCAATCAGTTTCCGGTACATTTCAAAGGAAAGCGGTTTAACCTTGTCTCTGTCTGTGGCTGTTTCATCCGCAAACAAATCTGTTTCTTCCTTGTTATGCCTCATCACCACATACTGCATTGGATTGAAGGTAATAAACTGTTTCGGAAATACCGCAAACCGGAATGACTGTTGCAATACTGCTGAAAATGACCTTACATAATCAATGGAATATCCTTTTGATATAAAATCTCCCACAGTGCCTCCAAATGAGAGCAAATCCATAAACTCCTGCAGGTGTACCGAAGTCACCGTTTTCAGTTTCCTTTTGCTGATAGGGTGTTGTTTGATTCTCCCAATTGTCTGAAGATAATTGCCAACCGTTCCATTACTCAATGTGCCTGTCTTTAATTCTTCCTCAGCCCACAGGTCAAGCAACTCTCCGAGTGTGATGTTTTCAGCCTTTGCAACAAACCGCTTGGCTTCATAATCCTCCATTGCCTGCCTCAACAGCTTTTCCGTCTCGCTTTTGTTTTCCGTACCTGCAAATTCCTTCTGCACCAGATTACCGCTTGCATCTTCCACATAGAAGCGGTAGTACCATTTCTTGCCTTTCTTTCTTACAGAACCTTTTGCCATAATCGTTACTCCTTTCGATATCGACAATCGGAACTGATGAAATGCTTTCTGCGTGTAAGTATATCATAACTCCGGTTGTCTAATCTATACCGGTTCGAGTCTTTCTCTGAAAGAAGATTTGCAAGCCTTACGGCTGCCGTTTCGGGATTCTTGGAATAGAGCCTTACAATGTCGCCCATGTCGTTCAGTGCGTTTACCGTATGGGTGATTTCCCTAAGGAACATAATCTCATTATATTCCTGATTGGATTCAAACCCCATTACTTTTGCAATTGTGGCATCTTCCGTATTCCCTTTAAAATTCTTACAGGCATATTGAAAGGAATCAACGAATAATTCGTATTCCTTCAACATCAGCAGCAGTAAATCTTTGGAAAAATCCGCTTCGTCTGCCTTCATATCATAAGGCAGTTTGGAGAGAATGGAAGTCATGGTATCACGAATCTGTAATTCCCTTTTATCCGTAACATCACTTGTCATTTCTTCCGTCTCGCCCTTCAGCCACTCCACTGATACATGAAGTGCTTCCGACAGACCATCCAGAACAAGCTTCTTGGTGTTGTCAATCGTTCCTGCCTCATACCGCTGTATGGTGGAAGCGGTAACTCCCATCTTTTCTGCTATATAAGGCTGGTTGACACCTAATTCCAGTCTGCGTTGTTTTGCCCTGCTACCGATTAACTTGCGTAATTCTTTATCTTTCATTCTGATACGCCTCCTTTTTCGGTATGGCTAAAGTATAACACAGTAAAAGTAGCATTGCAATATGCGAGTTAATAATTACTTTTAAAATTTCGTAACGCTTGACAAGAAGATATAAAAGTTATATAGTAGGCATAGTTACAAAATTGCATTATGCAATTCAAGAGGAGGTGTTTTAATGACAGAAGTGAAGATTGCACTGTCCATTGAGGAAGCTGCCGACTATACGGGTATCGGCAGAAATACCCTGCGGAAACTGGTAGAATGGAAAAAGCTTCCGGTATTGAAGGTAGGACGGAAAGTCCTTATCAAAACGGATATGCTTGAAAAGTTCATGACCGCCAATGAAGGCAGGGACTTAAGGGACAAAGGAAATGTCAGAGCTGTCACAAGAAATGTGACAAATTAAATAGGGACAGTCCTAAGACCATCCCTAAGGTATGTATCTGACCGAAGCCATGATATACCTACACGCAAATAGATTATACCATGTGCTTCCTCTAAGATACAACCGGAAATTTAAGAAGTGGGGAAGAAACTTTTTTATACAAGCCCTCGGCGTTTGAGAGCGAAATACACCCCTCGCACAAATCTTACGATTTGTACTCTGTGTATTTCGCCCTGCTGGGAGCTTTTCGCCGACAGGCGGATATGTTCGTAGACAGGCTACCTATGTAGCCTACTCACTTTCACATTAGAAAGTTTCCCATCCTCATTTCTTGCAGCTTCGTACTTGGCAGATACGGAAAGGAGGAAGCACATGCCAAGAAATTCATTTATTCAGATGACGAAGCTCCACAATGTCCGGGGAAGAATTTATTATATTTCAAGCCCAAAGAAGCAGGAAAATCTGTATGCGGTATATGAAACCACAGACCGTAATTTTTGGACTGACCTTGCAAAATATAATCAGGCAGAATTTAAAAAAACGGTACGGAGGGGAAATGTATTGAGGCAAGGGAATTGATCATAGCCCTGCCGGAATCTTTTACGGAGTATCCTCCAGACAGACTGTTGCAGATATTTACAGACCATTTCAGACAGACTTACGGAACGGACTGTATCGCAGCCCTGCATCACAATAAGCGGAAAACCAACTATCACATCCATCTCATTTTTTCGGAGCGTACACTCTTGGAACAGCCCATAGAAAAGGTTGCCACCCGCAATATGTTCTATGACGAAAAGGGAAATCATGTACGCACCAAGAAAGAGATACTTGATGAAGAAGGAAATATCCGTAAAAGGTGTAAGGTGATTCACAAAGGTGAGGTATACGAAAGACAGATTTTCTCCATTAAGGATAAACACTTCAAGGCTGAAAATTTCCTTGATACCGTCAAGCAGGATTATACCAATCTTATCAATCAGTATGTGCGGGATAAAAGCCAGCGGTTAGAAGTTTTTGAGCGTGGCGGTATGTATCTTGCCACCAAAAAGATTGGTAAGAACAATCCGAAAGCCGCCGAGATTGAGGCAAACAACAGTAAACGCACCTTGTGGAATCAGACGGTTGACAGAGCGATTGTAACGGGTGTTTCAAGTCAGAAATCATGCAGATAAAAAAGGAACGGATAACGGACAAGATTGTGGAATCCGTATGGCTTTACGGAAACAGACCGAATCTGTTATCTTCCATTATCGGTACTGCCATTGCAGTATTAGAACTGTTAATCTCCAAAGTATTTCTCAAAACTCTGGAGCTTGCAGATAAAGTAATTTCCAAAGAGCTTGAAGCAAGACCGGAGAACACAGATTTCAAAGAGCAGAAAGCTGTACCAGAAGAAAGCAGAAAGCAGACAGATACACCAAAGCCTGCCATACCGCCAAGACCACAGCCATCACCGGAAGCAGTTTCTTACAAGCACTTATGCGAAATTTATCAAAAGCTGCAAGAACAGAATAAAGCAATTTTCGCACTCGAGAAACAGCGAAGTGACCTTGAAATTGAACTGTCCGACAGCAAAGGTATCTTCAAAGCAAAAAGGCGTTCCGAGCTTTCAACGGAGATAGCCGGATTGGAGGAACGGATTGCAAGAACGAAAGTCCGCTTATCTCATATCGTAAAGGAATACGGGTATCCGAATGTGGAAGCCTTCTACAAGGCATTTCATAAGGCAGAGACAGCTTATGGGGATTATCAGGACAGCCTTAAGAATTGGAAACAACGGTATGGAGAAAAGCCACAGTCTCTACACGATAGGCTTATATCTAAGAAACAGGACATAAAGGAGCGAGAGTTAACAAGACCATATTCTCCACCAAACCGTGGAAGGAGTAGATAACAAACGAAAGGAGGCAATTGCCTCCCCTTCGTTTGTTATCTCTCCGTAAAGACTGGAATTTCACCCTCTCGCATAAAGATACAAATTATTTTTTTATTTCCTTATCATATATCTTTTTTGAGTATACCACAGTTACAATTGTTGCTAATAATAAATAAATCAACATAAAGATTGTGCCAGTCATCCCACTTGTAAATACGGTTGTAATGATAGTCAATAACCCCGTAATAATAATACATATTGCACCAAAGCGGTTACTCTTTCTCCATGTATTATCATTGTGCATACTCCAAACGGTTCGAACTCCCACTACTGCATTTCGTTTTGCCTTTGTCATAAAATTTCCTAATACAATAAATATAATACCACACAAAATACATGAAACTTTTGCAATGTCAATAACCGCATGTTCACCACCTGCATTTGCCTGTATCCAAGAAGAATAAAGAATAAAATAATGCATAATCCCGAACATGATTGCTTGCGAAATTCCTACAACACATAATACCTTTGCAGAAGATTTTGCTTCCATCTGTTCCTTTTCTGTATTTGCATTTTTTGATTTTTTCTCAAACACATAGATTAGCAAGTGCCAAAACAGTGTAATAAACAAAATAATTACCGGAAAAATAAAGCTTTCTGTTTTACTTCCCCATCTGTCAGTGTTTCCCTCCAAGTCATGATGCATAGGTATAATATCAGGCATAAACTGTAGTACAACACTTGTAACTACAACTGGTATCATTGCTACTATCCACATTATTTTTTTCATACTTTTTTTCCTCCAAACTGGTTAACCCATATAATTAATTCATCGAAAACCGTAGTGTTGATTTCATAATAAACAAAGTTTTTCTCTTTATATTCAGATATCAAATCTGCGTTTTTTAATAATTTTAAATGATAAGAAAGAGCAGCCGGTGTGATCTGTAATTTTTCAGCAATCTCTCCAGCATTTAATCGCTCATTTCTCAACATCATAAGAATGGCTCTTCTCTGGCTATCTGCCAACACTTTAAAAATGTTAGTTTCTCTCATATCTTTTACCTATTTAAAAATCTCTTTAAATAGATTTTAGCATACGTTTTGTTTTTTTACAAGGACTATTTAAAAATATTTTTAAATAGAGAGGACACACTGAAAAATCAATGTGTCCTCTCTATTTACCTTAAGGCAAAATTCAAACATCTAGAAACTTAAGATTCCTGCCTCTTATTATGGAATAACCGTACGTTCTATATATTTTTCTAGAATTTTTAGTACTAGACCTCTATCATGATATTATATTAGCAAAATCACTACGTATCTAAACGATCCTCTGCATCAACCCATACTTGCATTTCTCCATCCAAGTATAATCTTGCATATTCTAATGGATTATCAATAGCCAAAGCATTCAACGAACACTGGGAACCGGGAGTAGTTCTCAATCCTTCCTCTGCCTTATTGCAATCAATTCTAAGCACTACATTTTCAAACGTGGTTACATCTATGCTATTACATTGCGGATTATATCTTGCATAAATCAATCTCATATCTTATCTGTCCTTTCCTTAATTTTCTAAAAGTTTTGAAAGCATTTCAATCCGTTCTTCCTGCCATTTTCATTTCATGTTATAATTTGTTACTGGATTTTCTTTCCCTTAATTTTGCCCTTGTGAGCATTCGTAACATGAGGGAAAAGGATATAACACAAGGGAAAGCGTAAGGGCAAACTCACTCGCTACAAATTTAGCATTTTCAAGGGGTTGCGGACTTCACGAGGATAAGATATAATAGTTAATAAATGTTATGAATTAAGTCAAATCAAAACTTGAATTTGTAATTACATTCCATACATATTGGCATTCTTTACAAGTACTTTATCACCCTTTTCTAATTGTTCCTTGGAAATTCCTCGTAACCCAAGTCCAACATGCTCTGTTTTATATCCACAACCATTTGCTTTTCGTTCTTTTGTATGTACATCGACAGTAGTAATTCTGGTTTCTAAGATATCTCCATTTGCTTTATAAATACATGCATTTTCCCCTTCTCTGCACATCCCTGTTAATATGTTTCCTGTGACAACTGTTCCACCTCCCATAATTGTAAATATATCATCAATAATCAATTCAAAATCTTCTTTTAAACACGATGGAACATCTAATCTGTTCATATACTCTTTTTCTCGCTCTTTTTTGCTTTTACCAAATAATCCCATAGTGTTTCTCCTTTATAAATCCCGATTGTTTTAATTCTTCTCAGTTCCACCTTCTTGCCCTTCGGACAAGAAGTATCCCTCGCTCAAAGAGCTCGGTCAATTCCAGGTTATCGGGGTAAAGCCCCTCAGGAACCTTCATTTTTTTGCAAATTATAAGTTGTTATTTCAATGCTTTTTTATCATTGTCTTTTCATCATATTATGTTCAAACTCAACCCATGCGATTTCAGAAAATAGAACTATCATATAAATAACCACCTGAACCACAATGCCATCCAGCTTTTTAATAAAATATCCAAAAACAGCTTGTGTAATAAATAGCACACAACCCAAAATAATAAAATTTCTGCCATGTCTATGGTTCCATTCTGTAACATTTGTCAGTTCCTCTTTACGAAGTGGTTTCTCTCCCGTATTTATTGATACTGGTTTTTCAGACCTATACTGCATAATTCCAATTATGATAAAAATAAGTGAAACCAATAATGAAATTGCCAAATAAATAATTGTAGCTGCCATGTCTATCCTCCCATAATCCAACTATTATTTGCACTTTTCAAGTGTCTCAGACAATACCTGAGCCTGTTCATATGTATCTACTTCTATTTGACAACTGCCTTCTTGATTCCATCGCCATTATCAACCATTGTTGCTTCTGCCCTCTCCGGCTCTTTCTGTTTCTTATTCTTCGTATTCTCCATATGCCGGCAAAGGAGTTATTCTTGAATTACAAGATGCACAGTGGGACAGTCCTGTGTGTCTCCTTTGTTTTGATACCACTATTAGATATCAGAACGGTCGTTGCCACAAGCAACGCAAATTAACTTTTCGTTTTTGCCGCAGTAAACTGGATGACCGGTCCGGAAATGAGGATTGTTACTATGGTGCATATGCCAAATTTTCCGCCCAGCATAACGCCTGTCACAACCATCACGACATCCAGTACCATTCGTACAATTTTTACCTGCCAGTTGTTCTTTTCCGCAAGAGAAAAAGTCAGTGCCTCATATGAACCCCTGCCCCAGGGAGGCTGCCGCATAAAAACCAGTTCCTATTGCAAAAAGCACAATTCCCAATAACATGATAAGTGCATTTACCCATATATGCGTACTGTACACATGCGCATTTGCAAATAAATCTACGCAAAAACTGTATACAATCTGATAAAGAATTGTGCCAATATGTATCTGTGACCTGTCATAGAAAAATGCAAATACAATCATAACTATGGCTACTATCATGGATGCCGTACCGATACTTACATGAAATGTTTTCGAAATTCCCTGCCATAATACCGCAAGGGTGGCACCACCAAATCCCGCATACAGTGCCAGCGTAATGCCATATGCTGCAACGACTGAACCAACCACTATAATAATTAATTTTATCGTCCACTCCAATTTACTCATGTCATTCCGTTTTTCCATGCCGCATAATATACAACATCTTGAATTTCTCCTAAAATCATAGTTTTTAACTTATCTTTCTGTTTAATAAGCCCCACAAACTCAGGAAACCTATTGCAGCCCCAAGCACCACTCCGGCTACTTTCATTAATTCATTGTTCCTAAATTTTTTATCCGGAAGAATGCCTACTTTATTATAAGAATATTTTATATGATCTGTAGTATATGCAGTTATGGTATCTCCCACCTCATATTCTGTATATACACTTTCCGGCACCTGCATCCGCTTATTATATTCATTCGTTTTGCCACCATGATAATAGAAGAAATAATTTTGAGATATGGCATTATCTGCCGAAGCATCTTCGCTCCTTTTATCCGTTATCACTACATCTTCTCTATCATAATCTTCTCCTAGTACCATCTCTTCCATTTGCCTGTTAAGTGCCTTCGACGTTAAGAATACGTTTAACCAGACCATCACAAAAGCTATGCTCAAAGCAGCAAAGCAACTCCAGAACAGAACTTTCTTCTGCTTTCCGGTTAATCGTTCTTTTTTGTTTCTGATGCTTCGCCAATTTGTTGCTCATGCTATAATTCTCACATTCTTTCTAATCGTCTTACTTATCATACTTTTTCAGGAAATCTTCTGCCTTATCTTTATCTATCTGCAGTTCCTCCTGCAGCAATAGAATAATTTCTTTCTCTGACTTCCCGAATCTGCGTCCAAGCTTTATAACTTCTTTCGTTTTTCCTACTATTTCGCCCTCTTCCAGACCTTCTTTTTTCCTTCTTTTCTGCCTTCCTCTTCGCCCTGTTTCCGAATTCTTTCTTCTCTCTCAAAACTCTTCATATATGCAAGACCTACCTCTCCATCCCGCTTAACTGCCGTTACCATCCGATGTAACTTTTTCAGACTCTCGGTGGAAGCATTCTCTATGGATGAATGCTCCATGTAATGCAGTAGCTGTTTTAATTCATCCGGTGGATTTCCTTCACTTCCTCTTGTATACAAAAATATGGTCTGCGCCCCATCTTCATACTTTAACTCCGGCACCTCGATGCAACAATTCTTGATTGTATACACCATACGATTCAGTCCAAAGGGGTCATAGGTTGTAATGAAAATAACAACAACATTCCGAAGACTTCCATAGGTTTCGCCCGCTGGTAAATTTCCGGCATCAATTTTTGCATGATAAAACCGGACTCTTCTTGGTAATGCTGCCATCTCGTTCTTTCCGTCATTCTGGTCCGGTTCTATATCAAAGATTTCACCATTCTCTTCATCCAGATATACATCCAGCCGGATTCCGTGGGTTTCTGTATTCTCTCCGCAAAAGAAACGCTGCGGCACTACCGTAAGCTTTCCTATCTGTCGGTGCAGAATGCATTCCAAAATATACCTCGCTGACTGTTCCCCATAAATTTTGTGACTGGTTAAGCTATTTACCAGAAAGTCATCCACCAGATTCAGTTCTTCTAAAGTTCTCATTTTTCCTCCTTTTCCCATAATGCAGTGAAAAGCAGGATTGCATATATCTCATATTTTCCTAAACTTCCGCCTCTTCAATGCACTATGCGTTTATTAATTGTAATTAGAATTTAAAAGCATAGAATTCATTGAATTGATACTAGAAATTTAGACTGGCTTTCGCCATTCGAAAATCAGAATATATGCTTTGTGTTGATTGTAACAAATAAGTTCTTTGAATACAAGTAAATTTTTCCCAGTAGCTTAAACCTCACAGAATCTGTCACCGGTGCTTCTTACGGATGCCTAACGTCTTAAAGCAGAAAGAGGCAACAACCCTGCCGGGCTGCTGCCTCTTTCTGTTTTTATGCTTATGCTTTTATTTCTTAATTTTATTCTGCTTTGTCATCTACTGTAACAGTGATTTTGTTCAGGTGCCAGATATCATCCACATATTCCTGAATCGTACGGTCAGATGAGAATTTGCCGGAAGCTGCAATATTTAAGATTGCTTTTCTAGCCCATTCTTTTTCATCTGCATATGCAGCATTAATCTTCTTCTGTGCTTCCACATAAGAACGGAAGTCTGCCAGAATAAAGTAAGTATCTGCGTACTGTGTGCACTGTGTATTCAGCAGTGAGTTGTAAAGGTCACGGAACAATTCCGGATCATTTGGTGAATAGAATCCGTTGATTAACTGCATCAGAACTTTACGGACATCCTGATCATTGTTGAAAATCTGCATTGGGTCATAATCGCGTTTCTGCTCATGAGCAATCACTTCGTCAGAGCTCATACCGAAGATAAACATGTTTTCTTTGCCGACTTCTTCTGCCATCTCAACGTTTGCACCATCCATGGTTCCGATAGTAAGCGCTCCATTCAGCATGAACTTCATATTACCGGTTCCGGAAGCTTTCCTTACTTGCAGTAGAAATCTGCTCGCTGACATCTGCTGCTGCAAAAATAATCTCTGCATTGGATACCTTGTAGTCTTCGATAAATACAACCTTAATCTTTCCGTTGATAGACTTATCATTGTTGATGACATCTGCAACAGAGTTGATTAATTTGATGGTAAGTTTTGCATTGCGGTAGCCTGCTGCTGCTTTTGCTCCGAAAATGAAAGTTCTTGGAATGAATTCCATATCCGGATGCTCTTTTAATTCATTGTAAAGATACATTACATGAAGAATATTTAAGAGCTGGCGTTTGTACTCATGCAGACGTTTTACCTGTACATCAAAGATAGAACGAGGATTTACTTCAATTCCGTTGTGTTCTTCGATATAAGATGCAAGACGCAGCTTGTTCTGATATTTGATATTTAAGAATTCCTGCTGAACCTTTTCATCATCTGCATAGAACTCTAATCTCTTGATACGGGAAAGGTCTGTAATCCAGTCTTTTCCAACATATTTGGTTACCCAGTCTGCAAGTAATGGATCACCATGCATTAAGAAACGACGCTGTGTAATACCATTGGTCTTATTATTAAATTTCTCCGGGAACATCTCGTAAAAATCTTTTAATTCCTGTTTCCTAAGGATTTCTGTATGAAGTGCCGCTACACCATTTACAGAATATCCTGCACAGATTGCCAGATGAGCCATTTTTACCTGACCATCATATATAATTGCCATCTTCTCAACCTTGTGGTTGTCTCCAGGATATTTCTGCTGGATTTCCAGTACAAAACGACGGTTGATTTCTTCTACAATCTGGTAAATTCTAGGAAGCAGTCTTGAGAAAATCTCGATTGGCCATTTCTCTAATGCTTCTGCCATGATGGTATGGTTGGTATATGCACAACATTTTGTTGTAATATTCCATGCATCATCCCACTCTAAACCTTCTTCATCCAGTAAGATACGCATTAACTCTGCAACTGCTACGGTTGGATGGGTATCATTCATCTGGAATACTGCTTTTTCAGGAAGCATATGAATGTCTGGATGATTCTTCTTAAATCTTGCAATCGCACGCTGTAAGCTGGCAGATACAAAGAAGTACTGCTGTTTTAAACGAAGCTCTTTTCCTGCGATATGGTTATCATTCGGATAGAGAACTTCTACTAAGTTCTTTGCAAGGTTTTGCTGTTCGATTGCACGATGATAATCACCTTTATCAAAGGAATCCAGCTCGAAGCATTCCATTGGCTCTGCATCCCAGATCATCAATGTATTTACTACATTATTGTTATAACCTACGATTGGCATATCATAAGGAATTGCTTTTACGGACTGATAGCCTTCCTGTACGAATCTGGTTCTTCCATCTGGCTGTGCCTCTGCACGTACATATCCACCAAATTTTACTTCGAAATTGTATTCCGGACGTTTTAATTCAAATGGATATCCATTCTGTAACCAGTTATCCGGCTCTTCTACCTGATAACCATTCTCTATTTTCTGACGGAACATTCCATAATGGTAACGGATTCCACAACCATATGCCGGATATCCCAGAGTTGCCAAAGATTCCATAAAGCAGGCAGCAAGTCTTCCCAGTCCACCATTTCCAAGTGCCGGGTCCGGCTCCTGATCCTCTATGGCATTTAAGTTGATTCCCATTTCCTCTAAAGCTTCTTTCACTTCATTGTATACCGTTAAGTTAATCAGGTTATTGCCTAATTCACGACCCATTAAGAACTCCATGGACATATAGTATACAATCTTTGGATCTGCTTTATCAAATTCCTGCTGGGTTGCAAGCCACTGGTCAATGATTACATCTTTTACAACGTAGGATACTGCCTGGAAAATTTCCTGCTCGCTTGCTTCATCCATTGTCTTACGATAGAGGTATTTTACGTTCTCAACTACCTCTTTTTTGAAGGTTTCCTTTTCAAACATTTTGCTTTTCATAATGTTCTCCTTTTGTTTCGATTCCGGTGTTTTTTGTGCAAAAGGAGCAAGCCACTGTCGGCTCCGCTCCCTTATCTTTATTCTGCTTATTTCTTTTCCACGCCAAGCACAACCGTTTCACCATTAATGTTCCATTCTTTCTGATATCCGCTCACCGTATCAGCCACAACACTCTCAGCCAGAACTTCTTTTGCAATTTCTTCCCCATATTTTGCGAAGATGTCTTTTACTTTCTGATCTGCCTTATAAGAAACAGTAATTTTATCCATTACTTCAAATCCTGCTTCCTTACGCATTGTCTGGATTTTGCTGATTAATTCTCTTACCATTCCTTCCTCTAAAAGTTCCGGAGTAAGGTTCGTATCAAGAACTACGGTCACTTCATTATCACCTTCTGTCATGTAACCTTCCTGCTGTGTCATGGTGCTAAGTAAATCCTCTTCATATAATACAACTTCGTCGCTTATACTGTCAAGTTTCAGTGCACCTGTGCTCTTAAGCTCAGCCATTGCCTTGTTGCCGTCTAATTCTGCAAGTGCTTTCTGAATCTGACCTAAATATTTACCGAATTTCGGTCCAACGGTACGAAGCTGTGGTTTAAAGGTATAGCTAGTATATGCACTGACATCCTCTGTAAATGTCACTTTCTTTACATTCAGCTCATCTTCGCTAATCTCTGTAAAGTATTCGGATAATTCAAATGGTGCTTTTACAAACATATTTCCAATCGGCTGACGGTTCTTGATGTTTGCAGTATTTCTGCAGGCACGGCCCATAACAACGATTTTCAATACTTCGTCCATATTTTTCTCTAATTCACTGTCTATCCAGCTCTCGTTTGCCACCGGATAGTCGCAAAGATGGATGCTTTCCGGCGCACTCTTGTCGATGCTGCATACCAGGTTCTGGTAAATTTCTTCTGTCATGAAAGGAATCATCGGCGCTGCTACCTTGCATACAGTTACCAGTGCAGTATAAAGAGTCATATATGCATTGATTTTATCCTGCTCCATGCCCTTTGCCCAGAAACGCTCACGACAACGTCTTACATACCAGTTACTCATCTCATCTACAAATTCATCCAGTGCTCTTGCAGCTTCCGGAATACGATAATTACCCAGATTATTATCTACAGTCTTAATCAGTGTATTGAGTTTGAGAGAAGCCATTTATCCATAACGGAAAGTTTCTCATAATCCAGTGTATATTTGGTCGCATCAAATTCATCAATATTTGCATACAACACGAAGAATGCATAAGTATTCCAAAGTGTTCCCATGAATTTACGCTGTCCTTCCTGTACGGCTTTTGCATGGAAACGGTTCGGAAGCCACGGTGCGGAATTGGAGTAGAAATACCAGCGGATTGCATCTGCTCCGTAAGTCTCTAATGCATCAAACGGGTCAACGGCATTTCCTTTGGACTTACTCATCTTCTGTCCATTTTCATCCTGTACATGTCCCAATACGATAACATTTTCATATGGTGCTTTATTAAATAATAAAGTTGAAATTGCCATTAAGGAGTAGAACCATCCACGGGTCTGGTCTACTGCCTCGGAAATAAACTGTGCAGGGAACTGCTGTTTAAAGAGGTCTTCATTTTCAAATGGATAATGATGCTGTGCAAATGGCATTGCTCCTGAGTCAAACCAGCAGTCAATTACTTCCGGTACACGATGCATTTCGCCGCCACAATCCGGGCACTTGAAGGTTACTGCATCAATGTATGGACGATGTAATTCTACTTTGGCATCATCCGGGTTACCACTGCGCTCTGCTAATTCTGCACGGCTTCCGATACACTCCTGATGTCCACAGGAACACTCCCATACAGGAAGCGGAGTTCCCCAGTAACGGTTACGGGAAATACCCCAGTCCTGAATATTTTCAAGCCAGTCACCGAAACGTCCTTTTCCGATAGATTCCGGAATCCAGTTTACGGTATTGTTATTGCGGATCAAATCCTCTTTTACTGCGGTCATCTTAATGAACCAGGATTCTCTTGCATAGTAAATCAGAGGAGTATCACAACGCCAGCAGTGTGGATATTCATGTTCAAATTTTGGTGCATCAAAGAGTAGTCCTTTTTCTTCCAGGTCTTTTAATACCATTGGGTCTGCTTTCTTTACAAATACACCGGCATATGGAGTCTCTTTGGTAAGTTCTCCTTTTCCGTCTACCAGCTGGACAAATGGAAGTTCGTATCTACGTCCAACCTGGGCATCGTCTTCACCAAATGCAGGTGCGATGTGAACGATACCGGTACCATCTGTCATGGTTACATAAGTATCACAGGTTACATAGTAGCCTTTCTTATGCTGTTTCTCACAGATTTCCTTTGCGCAGTCAAATAATGGCTCATATTCCTTATACTCTAATGACTTTCCTGGGAAAGTATCCAATACTTCATATGCTTTTACGCCATTTTCTTCATCCGCAAATTTGCCAAGTACCTTATCTAACAGTGCTTCTGCCATATAACAAGTATATCCGTCAGCAGCTTTTACTTTACAGTAAGTCTCGTCCGGGTTTACACAAAGTGCAACGTTAGATGGTAGTGTCCATGGAGTTGTGGTCCATGCCAGGAAATATGCATCTTCTCCGATTACTTTGAATCTTACGATTGCGGAACGTTCTTTTACCGTCTTATATCCCTGTGCTACTTCCTGGGAAGAAAGCGGAGTTCCACATCTCGGGCAGTAAGGAACAATCTTGAAACCTTTGTATAACAGCTTCTTATCCCAGATTTTCTTAAGAGCCCACCACTCAGATTCAATGAAATTATCATCATAGGTTACATATGGGTTATCCATATCAGCCCAGAATCCAACGGTTCCTGAAAAATCTTCCCACATTCCTTTGTATTTCCATACGGATTCTTTACATTTCTTGATGAATGGCTCCATACCATATTCTTCAATCTGCTCTTTTCCGTTTAAGCCTAAAAGCTTTTCTACTTCCAGCTCTACCGGAAGTCCATGGGTATCCCATCCGGCTTTACGTGGGACATATTTGCCCTTCATGGTCTGGTATCTTGGAATCATGTCCTTGATAACACGGGTTAATACGTGACCGATATGTGGCTTACCATTTGCAGTTGGCGGTCCATCATAGAAAGTATAGGTCTCGCCTTCTTTCCGGTTCTCCATACTTTTCTTAAAAATATCATTGTCTTTCCAGAATTTTACAGTCTGCTTTTCTCTGTCCACAAAATTCAGATTTGGGGAAACTTTTTCGTACATGTTAGTCCTCCTTAAAATTTCAGTTTCTCGCGCCCGCGGCGGTCGCTTGCGACATCTACCTTATACGCCGCAGTGTGCATCCTCGCGGAGGTTTTTTGCTTTACAGGAAAGCAATTTCCTGTAAAGTAAAAAAAAGACGCCGTCCTGTAATAAGGACGTGCGCCTGACGTTTCTAACCACCTTGTTACAACATACTTGAAGCTTTCTGCTTCGCATATACGTTCCCGTAACGGGGAAATCCGTCAGTTTCTACTAACGCATCTTTGCCTGTTCGAACTGCAACTTGGAAGTGATTTTCATTTTCCATTTACTCATGCCGGTTTCCACCTGCCCCGGCTCTCTTTGACTTTCCATGGAAAACTACTCTCTTCGTCATCGTCTTTTCATATTCTTAATAAGTATAGAACCTGTATTTTTAAATGTCAATTCTAAATTTCATTTTTATTTTACAAATTGTATAAAACCATATCCGTTTGTTACACTGCAGACAGATAAGAATTTCTAAATGTACCTGATTTAAATAAAATAACCATTACGCAACCGTCCTAAATGAGCCATCCGGGCTCTTTAGGACTCATTCTGACATCCATGTCAGAATGTTGCTGCATCATAACAGGTACATTAAGAACTTCTAATCTGCCTCCAAAGTCACAAGCAGGATATGGTTTCATACTATTTACTACACAAAAAAGTGGTATCCCTTACGATAACTCAATTAGGAATTAACGAAAACAACGATTATTTTCTAAGCAAAGCCTTCCAACAAAACTCAAAAATAAGAATAATCACACTAGAGTATAGACTTACTCCAGTGTGGTCATTTTTATTTTAAACATTTATTCCTTATGTGATTGTTGATAAGAATGTGCCTCAAATTTCAATTTGTCGCAGGATAATGCATAGTCAGCAAAGACCTTTTGTTGTGGCATGGCAACATTTGGAATTTGGTAGTTCAGAATTGAATTTTTATCGCCACGAGGCATTTTTAGACCTTTCTTTCCGTCCATCATAAAATCAAAAAAATCATCTTGATATAATGCATAATACACGTATATCGGTAAAAACTTGCTTTCATCAGTTACTCTGAACACAAGAATGTCTGGTGAACATCCACCATTTCGATCGGATAGCCATATTTTTTTAAGATATGGACGAATGTTTGAAACCAGAATGTCATTACAATAATATCCTACAGCAGCAGTAATATTTTCAAAAGTTCCAGTATATGTAGTGATTCCTCTTCTGTTTTGTAGCATATTGTCTGTTGTGATATAGGAATCAATAGATAACATCTTAATATCAGCTCTATCAGTGTGAAGTGGTGCAACAAGTGCTAATTTTGTTCTATCTTCGATGTTCCCAAACATTTCGACAAATTTGGATTTGAATCAGCCTATATACTTATGATGTGAAGCTTTTACATTATTCTGATTAACCATAGCATATCTAAGCGTTGTATCAATTTGAGAATGTCCTAACAGTACTTGTACCTGCTCTATAGGCATTCCTTTATCAATAGCTTTCGTAGCTAATGTTCGTCTGAATTTGTGTGGATGCACTTTTGTGGATTTTAAATTAGAGCCAACCTTATGCAAAATAGTCTCTATACCACGTATTGATAGCCTATTATGTGGATTATTTAAAGATACGAACAGAGCTTTAGTTTCATCATGTCTGCTGGCAATATACTCATATAAATGTATTTTAGTTCTTGCATCGAAGTAGACTTTTCTCTGTTTATTACCCTTACCCATAACTACGCATTCACGTTTTTCGAAATCAACATCTGCTATATTAAGATTAACCAATTCTCCTACACGAATCCCTGTGGAAGAAAGAACATCAATAATGGCAAGATCACGTAAATTAGTACATGTGTCCCTCATTTGTTCTAATTCCTCATCAGAATACACATCTTTAACGGTCTTACCAACTCTTATCTTATGGATTCTTCTTGCAGGACTTTTCACAATATAATTCTCATCCTCAAGCCATGCAAAAAGCTTGAAATGATTCTTCTGATATTATCAAGCGTCACTTTTCCGGCATTACTTTCATTTTCGTAATCCGAAATATACGCTCTGATATCATTAGTTTCAACTTGTCTTACAGATTTATCTATTTTTACAATCATCTTAGATAGAGTAGTTCTGTAATATTTCAATGATCTTTCTGAGCAGCCTTCTACTTGTTTAGCCATAAAAATAGCTTTAAAAGTTCGTCATTGGATTGTTGTGAATCGCCTCTGTTTTCAGCAAACATTGTAAAGCTTAATTCCAAAACTTCATGTAATTTTGCAAGTTGCTCATTATTTAAAATGCCTAACATTCCCTGTTCGATAGTATTTATCAATTCCTTTTTCATAATATAATCTCCTTAAAGTATTTTTTTTGAAAAGGAATACAGGTAATATTAGGCATTCTATTTTATCTGAAGTATTTGTCTATAATATCTTCACGTGCAGCATTTAGTTCTTCGAGTCTTTCTTGTGCTTCAAATTTCAATTTGTCGCATTGGTTGATACTTGAAATATATAAATCTAATGTTGTGTCGTTAGGCATGTAGATCATGATACTGTTCAATTTTTTTCCTGCGTAAGCTTCGGGTTAGCATTTTTTATTTATATATTCCGACAAATCTATGTTGTTTATATAGCTTTCAACATATTTCTGCAATTTATAATTCTTAAACCTAAGAATATGCACATGATTATTTACCCATGATTTTCCAGTAATACTAAAAGCTATTGGCATATTACGAGACACCAAATTTGCACCATCCTCGGAGATCAATAGCAATGTTTCATCAAAAATATACTCAGCTACATAATCGACAATTCCAGATGCTCCATAATATGGAATATCTCCCTTGTTTCTCAGATGCTCCGTTATTGGTTTTCTTTCGTTGTCCAGATTTTCACATAGTGTGCTTAATTTTACGCTGTTTTTTCCATGTGTTGTTGCCGGATTATCTCCAAACATTTCGACAAATTTGGATTTAACCTTCGCAGACTGCTCGCTAATAATCGCTTGCTCATCAGCAATTCTCTTATCAATAGCCTCAATTTCATCAACAAGTTTCTGCTGTTCAGAAACAGAAGGCACTTGGATGATTAAATTAGCAATTCTCTGCGTAGATGCCCTGTTACTACGAGAAAACCTTTCAAATTCGCCTTCCACTTGAAGTGCTAAAGCCATATACTTAGGTATAATATCATCTGTTTTTATACGTAAAACGCCGCAATGGTCAGTCGGATAAAATGGTTTGTTAGCAGGTATAATATTTACCATCCAATCGCCATCAATTCCCCACAGAATAGAAGGTACAGAAAAATCAGTGATATTCTGCTTATCAATTCTTCCAAACTCCTCAAAAACATTTGCGCTATATATAGGAATACTGCCATTCTCAACTACTTCATCTGAAAGAACACGATTTCCTATACTTAATTCAAAGATGTTTTTATCGGATAATCTGTAATTTGTAAGCCCCGGAATATCTTTTAGTACTCTCGTCGGAGTGGTTTTGATAGACTTATTAAACGCAGTTCCGGAAAAATCAAGCATATCCTGTAACCTCAAACGATAATAGTAGTCGCTAAGATCTTCGACATCAAACTCATCTTCGTCAGAGAATGCATTTCTAATAAGCCCTGCGATAGAATTATTGTCACTACGGTCAGATGAATTATATAAGCATCCTCCAGCCTTTATTATCTGAATTCCTTCTTGTCCTTTTCTGTTACTCCATTTATATCCAAGAAACTTTTCTTGCTCTTTATTTTCATCTGGCGCAGAAATTATCAGTGTATCCTGATTATACACCAATGAGTAATAAAATAATTTTTCTTGTTCAATAGAAAATACATATTCATAAAACTTCTGATTAAACCATTTCTTCTGTTCTGCATCAGATAGCTTTAGGAAAGTTTTTTGCTTGCTTTTTTTAACGTATTCTGTTGAGGTTACAAACTCATCATAGTGTTGGCCGAAATAATTATCATCTTTCCAATGAGTATAATCTTTACTCTTGGATAAAAGTTTATCGTAGGTATCCTTCTTTACACCTATTTTCTTAAGATATCCTCTTAAGATAGACTCATCTTCCCAACCATCTATATCCGCTTTAGAAAGTATAGCTTCAACACTATCTAAAACCATGTCTGTGCGTTTGGGCGGTTCATTGAATTTTTGCAAGAATAGAATAACTGTATTGGTTCCAGTAGCTCCAAAAGTTTTGCTTCCTAAGGTTGCAATGGCAATAATATTAAAATTCTTAAGAAGAGATTCACGTGCTGAGATAAAACTTTCATTCTCCTTATTTAAGATACTGCTTGGTAGAACTACAGCAGCAACACCATTTGGTTTTAATAACTGTGATATTCTTTCTACAAATAATGTTTCTATCTCTGAACCATCATTTGAAATTTTTTCTAAAATATCCAGCTGATTATTTGATAACTTCAAGTGAGGCTTGAAGTGGCCTTTACCGAATACGGAGGATTAGCCACGAGAATATCAAATGATTTTGGAATTATCTCTTTATCAGGATAATTTTCAAGTCCATCACCAAAGATTATATTTCCGTCTCCTGCACCATGCATGAACATAGAAATTTTAGAAACTCTTGCTAATCTATAGTCTTTTTTCAATACCGAATATTTTTTCTCTACCCATTGATTAGATGAGTTTTCACTATTATTTATGGCATTAGCACAGACCTCTACCGCTTCAAATCCCTCCGTTAAGAAATGACCAGCTCCACAGGCGTAATCGATAACTTTAGGATATTCAATGCCATCAGCTTTTGTCATTATTTTTTCTAAAGGAAGACTATCCCAAATAAAGCGTGTAATAGGCGTAGGTGTGAAAATTTACCTTCATTCTGCTTAAAGCCTTTATTAAGCAATTGTTCAAACAAATCACCGAGCATCTGCACATCTGCAGAGCCAATTATTCTATAATTTTGAAAGAGCTGCACCATCTCAACTAAAATTTTTCCATTTTGATAGAAAAGTTCTTCATTATGAACATCTTTAAAAGCGAAGTCATTATTTGTATAAAATTTGAGAATACGAAGTGTGTTTCGGAGTTCTTCAATCATTTTTACTCGTTTCTGCTTCGTATATTGTTTCACAAGATTTTCTGCATAGTCATCAGACACATAGAAAATCTCTTCACGCATAAATTTCTCCATACCTTCCTTATGAAGTCTTTGGAGTCTATCCTGTAGTGATTCATATGTATCCGTACCAACTTTATATTGAAATTCAACTATATCATTATCCGTTTTTTGTATTTCATCTACTAATTTGCAAATGAACAAAGCTATAAGACGGTTGAATGCATTTTCTTTGTCTGAAACATTATTATGACGTAGAATCTCTTCAAAGCGATTTACTATCTTGTCATTTTCAGAGAAATCTTTTAGGTCCTTTTTCCTTAGAGGTTTTACACCAATATCATAAGCAACCGAATCATCTCTAAAAATGATATCTCCACTAAATCTCTGTTCATATGTTTCTTTCCACGCATCATAAAGTTCTGAAGCCGTGTGTGCATCCTTATAAAGAAGAATGGTAGCATCTTTCCTCGCAAGATTTAAAATATTCTCATCATCTGAACAATCGATGCTATCTGTTGTATATTCAATGTCATTGCTACTATTAATATTTGATGCATATAATACTAACCAACGACAACCTCGCTCCTGCTGCCAATAAGAAATCAACTGTCCACCATCTGAAAGAATGTTTTTCATTTCTTTGTTATATTCGACACCAAATGTTTTACATTCAACAATGAACAGCATTTTTCCATTTTGATTAGATACACAAATATCTGCTCGTCCACTTTTTTGTTCATGACCAAGTGTCCAAGTACGCTCAAGCTCAATATTTTCAGGTCTATACCCCTTATCAAGAAGTCGGTTAACGCATTCTAACACAACAAAGTTTTCTGGCTCAGAGAAATTTGTTGTAGTTGCTACATTAACTTTAAATCCTTTATCTTCGGGATAAATTATTTTTTCATTTCTAAAATCCACTATGATAGAGCAATCAGAAATCGGATAGTTTTTTTCGTATTTATCTTTAGAAGTATCACTAAAACCTACTGACTTTAGCATATTCTTCAAATTAGACTTTGTTATCATTATAGAGTTCCTCCAACTTTATAATTCAGCCATGCTTCTTCCACATCTACGTAAGGAAGGTTGTTCTTTTCGCAGTAGGCTTTAATATTTTTCATAGCTTTAATATTAGGTCTGGCTTTTCCTGCTTCCCATCGGTTAACAGTTGAAAATGCTACACCAACAATCTCAGCGAACTCTGTTTGTGTTAACAGTGCACGTTCCCTAAGTTTTTTATTTCTTCCGGAAAATTCATGTCTACTTTCTCCTTGATTTTGTGTGCATCAATATAGCGTTATTATAACAAACAAATATGAATTTTTCTACCCTCCGGTCATAGGCTCGGAGAATTTTTTATTTTCTACCGGAATTACCATCACTAACTTCCCTTAGGAAGTTAGAAAGGATAAATCAAAAGTTTCGTCAAAATCTCCCTTATATCTCCAATGGTAAGTGTAAGGAAAATAAATTTGAAATTCTTTCGGTCAAACGGCACTCTCACCTCCATTGAGTAGTAAGAAATGAAATTTTGAAAATCGGTACTTAAGCGGGAGCTTATGTCCTTTCACTAATGAAGCCAAAACAGAAGGAGGAATTAAAAACTATGAATGTAGAAAATGTACCAACGTACCTGAAGAAGCATGCATCATGGTGCAATTTCAGATACGAGGAACGTAAAGGGAATATGACAAAGGTTATCTTCAACTTCATCGGTGAAGTACATATCCCAAGCAATGTAAAAAGGCATAGCCGATTATTACGACTATGCCGATATTTTACTGGATTACAAATCCCTTATTGAGTTGCCCTTTCAGAATACCGCTTCCTGTGTTCTTTCATTATATGTTCCCTATAAACTTTCTCTTACAGGATTCTCTTAATCCATCCTTCCGGAGCTTCGATGCGTCCCATCTGGATTCCGGTAAGTGTCTCGTAAAGTTTCTTTGTTACAGGTCCCATTTCTTCCATTCCACTTGGAATTAAGATTTCTTTGCCGTGGTCAACAATCTTTCCGATTGGAGAAATAACTGCTGCTGTTCCGCAAAGTCCTGCCTCTGCGAAATCTTTTACTTCATCGAAGTATACTTCTCTGTGTTCTACTTTCATTCCATGATAATGTTCTGCAACATATACCAGTGAACGACGTGTAATGGATGGCAGAATAGAATCTGACTTCGGTGTAACCAGTTTATTATCCTTGGTAACGAAGATGAAGTTTGCTCCACATGTCTCTTCTACCTTAGTTCTTGTCTTAGGGTCTAAGTACATATTCTCATCAAATCCGTTTGCATGAGCCGTAACAATCGCATGAAGACTCATTGCATAATTCAGACCAGCTTTGATATTACCGGTTCCGCAAGGTGCAGCACGGTCAAAGTCTGTGACACGGATCGTAATCGGTTTTGCGCCACCCTTTGAAATATGGCCTACCGGTGTACAGAACATACGGAACTGATATTCATCCGCTGGTTTTACACCGATTACAGGATTTGTTCCCATCATGTATGGTCTGATGTAAAGTGTTGCACCGGAACCATATGGTGGAACATATGCTGCATTTGCTTCTACTACCTTCTGTACTGCATCTACAAATCGCTCTTCCGGGAATACCGGCATTTCCAGTCTGCTTGCAGAATTTGCAAGACGCTCTGCATTTAAGTCCGGGCGGAAAGTAACAATATGTCCATCTTCTGTTGTATAAGCTTTCATTCCCTCAAAACAAGTCTGTGCATACTGGAATACACCAGCGCATTCATTCAATACAATATCTGCATCATCGGTTAAAGTTCCCTCATCCCATGCTCCGTTTTTGAAATTTGATACATATCTTTTATCGGTCTTTACATAACCGAATCCAAGATTAGACCAGTCTAAGTCCTTCTTTTCCATAATAACATCCTCCATTCATTTGTCGCAAATAGATGTTATAACCTGGTGTTATAGCTTTCTATTGTTCTATGTTTTTTCATTATTTTAGTCCTATAAAAGCTATTTGTCTAGTATTTTTTCTAGGAATACATAATTTTCTCACTGCCAAACATTTTCGCCAGTACCATTGATAAAATACCGGTATAAATAAGGTGGCTGACAAGACATGCCACAATATTGATTCCGCTGTAGGAGAAATCAAAAATTCCGGTCATGCCCTGCACACTGTTATAGAAAGGAATCAGATACCAGTAAAATTCCTTCGGTGCTCCGCTTCCAAGCATGGATGTAACGGAAATTACCATTACCACAACCATCAGCGGCATAATCATAGAACCGGCTTCCTTTACCGTCTTTGCAAATGCTGAAATTACAGCTAATGCTCCAACCAGTACCAATACTGTGGTAAGAATCACCAGCAATAAAAAGGATATAATCGGTGACGCTGTATACGCTGGCATCCATTGCATTGGATTCTGTTCCCATTAATTTTGGAAGGGATAACATGGTACCCACAAAACTGGAAATTCCACTTAAAAGTCCGATAATACCAAGGCTGATGATTTTTCCCATGGCAAGCTGCCCACGTTTCATCGGTGTTACCAATAAAGTAGCAATGGTTCCTCTCCTTTTCCCCTGCTATGGATTCCGGTGCAATTGCCATACATCCTGAGAAAAGGAATATCATAAGCAGCATTGGAAGCATCATGGAGAAAATCTGTCCGGTGCTGTCTTCCTTGCTGGCAAGGTCATATTCTTCGTCACCGCTGTTGACATCGAACTTATTTGCCATAGAAGCTTCATATCCATCTAATACAGAAGCCATAATCTGATAACATGCCGTGGATTCGGTATCTGCGGAATTATAATATAAGGCTACCTGCGGAGCCGGTGTGGTAGCAGTCATGCTGTCATATGCCAGTACATCTGCTTCAAAATTTTCTGGAAATACCATCAGCATTTCCGCATCTTTATCGGTTACCGCCTGCTTCATATCCTCTTCGCTGACACCATCCCGGTCTAAATATTCCACATTGATATCACTGCCTTTTATCATGGCTGAAACCGTGGATGGCATATTTTCTGCATAAATACGATAGGTATAATCCTCATCTGCTTCAAATCTGGAGGTCAGTCCGCTGCCCATGAAGCTGTACATGATATAAATCATTAAGCCCGGCATCAAAATCGTCGTAAATACCATTCTCTTATCCCCGAAGAAGCGGGCAAGTTCTTTCTTTATAATTGTCATAAGATTGTTTCTCATTCTGCTTCACCTACCGTTTCTTCATAGATTTCAAAGAATCTGTCTTCTAATGATTTGCCATTTTTCACTGCCTCTAATGTATCGCAGATAATCATTTCTCCCTTGATGATAATTCCGACTCTGTCACAGATTTTCTCAATCAGGCTGAAAATGTGGGTAGAAACGATGATGCTCTTTCCTTCTTTCTTAAGCTCTAACAGGAAATCCGTTACTACTTTGGCTGTCAGAACATCAAGTCCGTTGGTCGGTTCATCAAAGATAATGATTTCCGGGTCATGGACTAAGGAAATAACCAAAGAAACCTTCTGTTTCATACCGGTTGACATATCCTTTACTTTCACTTCTGCAAACTGTGTGATGCCGAAGCGGTCAAAAAGTCTCTTCTTTCTTTTATCCCGGACAGCCGGCTCTACTCCGTATAAATCCGAAAAGAAATTATATAAATAATTTGGTGTAAAAAAGCCCTCTAATTTCAGTTCACTGGTCAGAAAGCCGATCTTACTGCGGACTTCTTCCGGTGCATTAACAATACTGCTGCCATCTAAAACAGCATCTCCGGAATCCGGTTTAATCAGTGTTGCCAGCATACGAAGTGTGGTTGTCTTTCCGGCTCCGTTTGGTCCAAGCAGTCCAAACACCTCTCCCCGATAAGAAGTAAATGATAAATCATGCACTGCAATTCGCTTCTTTTCATTGGTTTTCTCAATCTTTTGTTGTTTCTGGGATAATGTAAAGGTCTTATTGAGACCCTTTACCTTCATAATCTCCTCCATAACTTCTCCTTTCAGTTATCGTCTTGATTGTACTATTGTATTATTACACTTGTGTATCTGTGCGTCAAGCACTATTTTTTCAACGGTTAGTGCTTTCCTTTTACTTTCCGGTATTTCCAGATAAAGGAAGCAAAAAGCACTGAACAGATTTGATTCTCCATTCAATGCTTCTTATGTTCTTCTTAAAAATTCTCAAAATTATGCTGCAGATAATCCTCTAAATCCTGATAGTCATCCGGTGCTTTCATTTCACCATCAAACTGATATTCATAACGTCTTAGGAATTCATCCGGCCCACTGGTTCTGCCTGCTGCATGAATAATCAAAAGCCAGTAAGTTACAAATGCAAGTATACCAACTACAGCTGTTACAATACCTGCAACTGCCATTCCATGGTTCTGTTTTTGTTTCACCAGATGTATAATTCCAAAAACAATTGCCAGAATTGCAGTTATAATATTGATTCCGGTGCAAAATAATACCAGTGAAATCAGCCCCAACACCATGGATGCAACTGCGAAACCTTTTCCCGGCTCCTCTTTCCGGTTATCTGCCGGACGCTGATTGTAATTCGGCGGGTACGGATTCCCATACTGCGGATTCTGGTTCTGATTCGGCGGGTACGGATTCCCATACTGCGGATTCTGGTTCTGATTCGGCAGGTATGGATTCCCATACTGCGGATTCTGATTTTGATTCAACGGATATGGATTCCTGTTATCTGGATACATTCTGCTTCACCAATTCCTTTTTAATAATAGTAGCTATATTCCAAAGAACTTAATGATACTGCACCAACGATGCACAGGATAAGTACCAGCACCAGAAGTGCAATGGTAATAATACTGCAGACAATACCTGCTGTTGCCATTGGTGAATGCTCGTTTTTCTTATTATAAAGAATACCAAGGATTAATCCTACAATTGCACAAGGAAGTCCTACAATCCAGAAACAGATTGCCGGGATGGATATAATTCCCAGTACCATGGATGCAATTGCCATTCCTTTTCCGGATGAAGCCGGCTGGTTGTAACCATACTGTGTCTGGTCGAAGCTTCCATATGCCTGCTGCTGTGGCTGCTGATAAGTTCCATATCCCTGCTGGGACTGGTCATAACCATAGTTCTGCTGTGCATACTGCTGATTCTGGTTATAAGCCTGCTGGTCATAATTCTGCTGTGGCTGTTCATATGCCTGCTGTGGCTGTTCATATGCCTGCTGTGGCTGGCTATATGTCTGCTGTGGCTGACTATATGTCTGCTGTGGCTGGCTATACGTCTGCTGTGGCTGGCTATATGTCTGCTCATTCGTTCCATTTTCAGTGTTGAAATTTTCTTCACTCATTATAATACATCCTCCATTAGTATAAAATATTTTCTCCCATTTATTGTAGCAAATGCCTACCTCCATTACAAGAAAAATAAGTGAAATCATAAAATTTTTATAAACTTTTTCTCATATATTTTATCATAAACTTTGCAAATCCGGAAAAAATGGTTATAATGAAGCATATTTATACTCATTACTTGCTTTTTTGTAAGTAAAAGTCTATAATTCATCTGACAAGACACCTGTATTTACAGATGTAAAAGAAAGGAATATCACATATGAGTACATTAAATTTGACATTGTTGACTGATCTTTATGAGATGACAATGATGCAGGGATACTTTAAAACCGGCAACCGTGATGTGGCTGTTTTTGACGCTTTTACCGCACCAATCCATGTGATGGCGGTTATGCAGTCTGCGCGGGATTAGACCAGATGATTGACTATATCAAGAATCTTCATTTTGACGAAGAGGATATTTCCTATTTAAGAAGTTTATCCATCTTTGATGAAGACTTTTTAACTTATTTAAGTAACTTTAAATTCTCCGGTGATATCTATGCAATTCCGGAAGGAACTCTGATTTTTCCAAGAGAGCCTCTTGTAAAAGTGGTTGCTCCGATTATGGAAGCCCAGTTAATCGAAACTGCAGTCTTAAATATCATCAACCACCAGAGCCTGATCGCGACCAAGGCCGCCCGCGTCTGTTACGCTGCCAAGGGCGATGATGTCATGGAGTTTGGTTTACGGCGCGCCCAAGGTCCGGATTCCGGTACCTACGGCGCCAGAGCTGCTGTTATCGGCGGCTGTAAAGGTACTTCCAACGTCCTTGCCGGTCAGATGTTTGACGTCCCGGTACTTGGAACCCACGCCCATAGCTGGATTATGAGTTTTCCGGATGAATATACCGCCTTTAAGAAATATGCAAAGCTTTATCCATCTGCCTGCATCCTTCTTGTCGATACCTATGATACTTTAAAATCCGGTATGCCAAATGCCATCAAGGTATTTAAAGAAATGAGAGATGCCGGCATTCCGCTTACCTACTACGGAATCCGCATGGACAGCGGCGACCTTGCTTATCTTTCCAAGAAAGTCCGCAAAATGTTAGATGATGCCGGATTCCCGGACGCAGTTATCTCCGCTTCCAATGATTTGGATGAGTATCTGATTGAAAGCTTAAAGATTCAGGGGGCTACCATTACTTCCTGGGGTGTTGGAACCAACTTAATTACTTCCAAAGACAATCCTGCTTTCGGTGGTGTATACAAGCTGGCTGCTATCCAGAATGAAGCCGGTGAATTCATTCCAAAGATTAAGCTTTCCGAAAATGTGGAAAAAGTTACAAATCCTGGCAATAAAAATGTTTATCGTATTTATGATAAAGAAACCGGTAAGATTAAGGCTGACCTTATCTGTCTGGTGGGCGAAGTCTTTGATGAATCCAAGGACATGAAGCTCTTTGACCCGAACGCCCCATGGAAGAAAACAACTCTTCCTGGTGGAAGCTATACACTGCGTGAACTTCTTGTTCCGGTTTTCCAGAAGGGCGAATGTGTTTACGAATCTCCAAGTGTTATGGATATTCAGCGTTACTGCACCAGAGAAAAAGATACCATCTGGGATGAGACAAAACGTTTCGTAAATCCACAGGAAATCTACGTTGATTTATCCGACAAATTATATGAAATGAAAACTGCTCTCTTAAATAAAGAACATATGTAACTCGCAACTACGAGAAACACGCTTTGCGAGTTTCTCGAGTTATCGCGGTGCTCGCCAAATCTGAGTAGAAAGAAGTTCGCTCAAGCAAGCTTGGCTCCTTCTTTTCTACTCAGATTTTTCTCGCTACTCGCGTAAAAAGAAACCTCCTTTACCGTTTTCCCGGCATAAGGTGGTTTCTTTATATAAGTAATAATGCCCTCTGTTGTTTTTCTTTTCTACAGCATACATTCGTTTATTCACATTTTTTTCAGCTTAGTTGAATCCCACAATCTTCTGGGTCAGCTTATATGCTGCAACAGAAATCTTTCTTCCACCCTTACCCGGGAGATTCATGGACTGTCCTAAAATTCCCCTTCTTAAATGATGGAAAAGACGAAGGTCATAACCTTTGATATAAGACCAAAGTTCCTGTTTCTTCATGAGATTTTCTTCTGTCTCGGAACGCAGGCAAAGTACTGTTGATACTACAGTAATAATTTCAAGGTAATTAAACATATATTTTCTTAATTTGGGGTTTGCAATTTTCCACAAATTCACTTCTTCTATCATCAGTTTATTTACCTTAATCTGCTGATCAATTCTTCCAATCATAACCTTTTCATTTACAGACTGGTCTTCCCTTCCGATAAAATAACGATAGAAATCCACATTCATATAATACATGGTCTTTACATATGGCAACGGATTGTATACAAAAAGATTATCCACATAGAAGGTGTGTCTTGGCAGCTCAAGTCCGCAATCCTTCAATAACTGGGTACGGTAAATAACAGAATGCATCAGAATATAATGCCCCTTGCTGATATGCCTTACATCAGACCATGTAAAGACTTCATTTTCCGGGAACATTCTGGTATATTTCATTACTTTTTTATGGTCTGCGCCCTGCTTCTCATATACGAAATTGCTGATAAACATATCAAGAGTAGTACTTCCGCCCACAAGTTCCCGTAATTTAGCAAGAATCTTGTGATAGCTCTCTTCATCTACCCAGTCATCACTGTCTACCACTTTAAAATACAGTCCGGTTGCATTGGCAATACCGGTATTTACAACTGCACCGTGTCCACCATTTTCCTGATGGATTGCCTTAATAATAGTAGGATATTTCTTCTGATAACGGTCAGCAATCTCTGCTGTTGCATCCTTTGAGCCGTCATCTACGATTAAAATCTCCACATCATCTCCACCTGTTAGCAGTGTTTCAATACAATGTTCCATATAATCCTGGGAATTATAACATGGAATGGTTACTGATAATAATTTCATTCTTTTTCTCCAATCGTTTTTCGAAACATTTTATTTTAAAAGTTCTTTGGTAAGTTCTAATGCTTTCTCTGTCATGGCATCAATATTATAATATTTGTATTCTGCCAGTCTTCCCAAAAGATGCATGTTCGGATATTTTCCGGTCAGTGCTTTATATTTTTCATATAATAACTGATTTTCTTCATTTAAAATGGCATAATAAGGAATCTCTCCTTCTGCTCCACTGTATGCAAATGGATATTCCTTTACAATCGTGGTTCCATCTGCCTGCTGCCCAGTCAGATACTTAAACTCTGTAATTCTGGTATAATCCTCGCTTACCGTATAATTTACAACACTGTGTCCCTGATAATCCGGTTTGTCATAATATTCAAAATCAAAGCGGAGTGAACGATATGGCAGTCTTCCATAACAGCATGCAAACAACTCATCCAATGCTCCGGTATAAATGACATTTCCTTCGAATTTCTTTCCATCAAAATAAATGCCGTCCTCTGTAAATTTCAGTACCTCTCCGGCATCTACACCAGTTCTCACCTCAATGTCCGGATGGTCTAACATCTTTTCGAACATTGCAGTATAACCGTCCTTTGGCATACCCTGATATTTATCCTGGAAATATCTGTTATCATAAGAAATCAGCACCGGCACACGTCCTGTTACCTCCGGGCTTATCTCCTCTGGTTTCTGTCCCCACTGCTTCATCGTATAATAAAGGAAAACATTTTCGTATACATAATCCGCAATCTTCCGGATATCTGCATCTTCATTTTCCCGTAATTTCATAATTGGAACCCGGCTTCCCTCTCCGTATGCGGCAATCAGCTTCTGCTCTAACCGGTCTGCCTGCTCTTTCCCATAAACCATATGTAAAGTATTCAGGTTAAATGGTACCGGAATCAGTGTCCCATGCACATTTGCTACTACCTCATGACCAAAGAAATACCAGTCTGTAAATCTTGACAGATACTGATATACTTCTTCCTTATTTGTATGAAAAATATGTGGACCATATTCATGTATTACAATTCCATGGTCATCCGGTCTGTCATAACAGTTTCCTGCAATATGATTTCTCCGTTCCAATAAAAGAACCTTCTGCTTTCCTTCTTCTGCCAGCTTTCTTGCTGCCACACTGCCGGCGATTCCGGCTCCGATTACAATGCTGTCGTACATTTCTGTTCTCCTTCCCCTTGGTAATCCTCATTCAATTATACACATTTGTCATTTGTTTTCCAATTCATTTTTTCTTAGGATTTCTTTAAGGCACTTCGTTTACAATTTATTCATAGTTTATTTACAGCCTTCTAACAATCCGGGCACATTGTTTTCACATTCTGCTTTTATACTATAACTAAGCTGAGAAAGAAAAAAGCGATAATTTTATTTTTTCATAGACCTTGCATCTGATGCAAGGTTCCTCCCAAAAAATAGTGTTTTTAACACTTACCATAAAAAATCTTTTTTTTTCATATGAAAGGCCGGTGATAATCACCGGCTCCCTTTTTTCTATGGCTTTTCTGCTATTCTTCCTTATATCTGTCATTTCCAAGACGAATGTTCATATATCCTGTGTATCTGGAAAATGCTGCCGGAATCGGATACTGTTCTTCCGTTTCTTTCACATCCACAAAGAGCATATTCTGATACTCCTGCTCTGTCTCATCAATCTGCACTGCATATCCTGTCATATGCCATTCAATATGGGAAAAAATATGCCTGCTGTCTTCTAATTTTTTCAAACGAATCGGTGACAACCCCATTTTCTTAAGATAGGTAATAACTTCCTCTTCCTTAAGATGCCCTTCCACATTTGGAAATTCATAGAGTCCAGCTAAAAAGTCCCTTGTTTTACCTGTTTAAAAAAGGACCTTATCCTCTGCCTTTATAACAAGAACTGTTCTGTCCTCTATCCTTCTTGCCTTCGCCTTGCTCTTTACCGGAAGTTCTCTCCAGCGTCCGCTCTTTTGTGCCCGGCAGACTTCTTTCCAAGGACATGCTTCACATAAAGGTGCCCCATTCGGCAGACATACCGTTGCACCAAGCTCCATCAGTGCCTGGTTAAAAGCTCCCGCCCTGTTTTCCGGCATAATTTCCAATAAGTCCTTCTCGATTGCCGTCCGCACAGATGCTTTCATGATATCCGCATCATCCTCTGTTACCCGGGATATGACACGGAGCACATTTCCATCCACCGCCGGTACCGGAATGCCAAATGCGATAGATGCGATGGCTCCTGCCGTATAATGACCAATTCCTTTCAACTTTGTCAATGCCTCATAATCTGCCGGAAGCTCTCCATGATAATTCTCCATGACCGTCTGTGCTGCAATCTGCATATTTCTCACCCGGTTGTAGTATCCAAGTCCTTCCCAGAGTTTCAAAAGCTTCTCCTCCGGGCAGTCTGAAAGCGCTGCCACATCCGGCAGCTCCTTTAAAAACCGCTCAAAATAAGGTTTTACCGCTTCCACTCTCGTCTGCTGCAGCATAATTTCCGACACCCACACCCGATATGGGGTCGGCTCATTGCGCCAGGGTAACACTCTGGCATGGTCTTTAAACCAATTTAATAATGGTTCTATCAGGGTTGTCAGGTCAAATGGTTCTCTCATGGTTCCTCTTTCTAATTCTATTTCTGTTTCGTGGGTGCAGGGTTGTACGTTGCTATCGATAGTTTGAACCGAGCATATCCCGGCAGTCCGTTAAGTTCTGATGCCACATAAAGCCGATAAGTGGCACTAAGAATTTCGAAGGGATACAGCCTTCGCTGGCAACCGGTGCAAATTCACATCCATGTTCACATGCACCTCGCTGGCACATCCCTGTGCCAGCGTTGCCGGATGCCGGACGAAATTCCAAGTGCCACTAACCGCCTTTATCAGGCATCCTTACTTAACGGACTGTCCGGGTATCTTATCAACAATACCATCTACTCACGTAAATCAAATGCATCACATAATAATTTTCCAATTATTAGAACTGTGCTACGAATTCAGCAATTTTCTCCAGACAGGCACGAATGACATCCTGCGAATATGCATAGGAGCATCGTACAAAGCCTTCTCCGCATGTACCGAAGGCATTTCTCGGGATAACGGCTACCTTCTGTTCCTGCAACAGGCGGTTACAGAATTCTTCACTGGTAAGTCCTGTTTTTCGAATGTCCGGAAATACATAGAATGCGCCTTCCGGTTCTGCTACGGATAATCCCATCTTACGGAATCCCTCTACCATCAGTGTTCTTCTGGCATCATACTCTTCCCGCATGACTGCAATCTCTTCATCTCTCACCGGACTGGTCAGTGCTTCCAATGCCGCATACTGGCTGGTGGTTCCTGCTGACATAGTTGTAAACTGATGTATTTTATTCATATGGAAAATAACATCCTTTGGTCCTGCTGCAATTCCCATACGCCATCCGGTCATGGCAAATGCTTTGGAAAATCCGTTTAATACAACGCAGCGCTCATACATGCCCGGCAGGGATGCGATGGAAACATGTTTCTTTACATAGGTTAATTCTGCATAGATTTCATCGGTAATCACGAACAAATCATGTTCCTTTACCACCTCTGCGATTGCCTCTAAATCTTCCTTTTCCATAATGGCTCCGGTCGGATTGTTCGGATAGGAAATCAGTAAGACTTTGGATTTCTCCGTTATCTTTTCCTCTAACTGTTCTCTGGTCAGACGGAATTTATTCTCCGCTCTTAATTTTAATGATACCGGAACACCGCCACATAATTCAATACATGGAATATAGGAAACGTAGGAAGGTTCTGCCACTAAGGCTTCCTCTCCCGGATTCACCAGTGTCCGAAGAGCTAAATCAATTCCTTCGCTGGCTCCCATAGTAATCAGTATTTCGTCCTGTTTATCATAATGCAAATCAAATTTTGTCAGGTAATCCGCTGCCGCTGCACGCAGCTCTACCGTTCCGCGGTTATCGGTGTATTTGGTATCCCCCTTTTTTATAGAAGCAATCGCTGCCTCTCTTACATGCTCCGGTGTCGGGAAATCCGGTTCGCCTACACCCAGTGAAAGTGCGCCTTCCATGGTATTTGCCACATCAAAGAAATCCTTGATTCCGGAATCCGGCATATCCTGTACGATTTTTGATAAGTATGATTTTGTATCTTTCATTTTCATTGACCTCTCTTTCTACAAGTCCTGTCATGTAATTACGCAATTATTTTTTAGAAGCAGTGGTTTTCGAATTTTAAGCAGCTTTTCTATAGCCTTTTTAGAAATCAGAATGCTACAATTCTAAAAAAGTGCTTTTTTCTCTTGGGATAATGCCTGTTTTTCCAATGTTTGACAGTATGCCTTCTGCGGTTCGCCTGATTACGGATATCATTTAGGTGCCTTGCTAGCAGCTCTTGGCATTTCTTTTGTCAACTGGCAATCCTGGCACATGGATGTGCCAGGAAGGCGCATTGGAGCACGGATGTGACTATGCGCCGGTTGCCGGAAAACAGCTTTATAAGCAGAAATGCCTAGGGCTGCTTAAAGGTGCCTTAGATATCCGTAACAGACGGACCCTAGAAGGCATCCGGTCAAAGCAGGTGGTAAAACAGACAACAATAATGAAAAAAGCACTTTTTAGAATTGTATACATTCTGCTTTCAATAAAAAATCTTATAGAAAAGCTGCTTAAAATTCCAAAAATCCGCTTCCTCACAAAAACCATTGCGTAATCACATGACAAGTCTTTTCCTATTGTAGCACAATCCCTGTAAAATACCAGTTTTTATTGACAAATCCCTCCAAAAGTTATACCATTATAAGTATTGAAACATTGTTAATAATTTATCAATCAGGAGGGTCCTATTTCATGAACAACTTAACTTTAACAGTTGAAAACGAAATTGCAGTTCTTACTATTACTAGACCTGCAGCATTAAACGCATTGAATTCCGAAACATTGGATGAACTGAACACTGTTCTTACCGAAATCGAAGGAAGAGACGATATCAAAGTCGTTATCTTAACCGGTGGTGCTGATAAGAAAGGTAACGAATTCAAATCTTTCGTTGCTGGTGCTGACATCGCTGAGATGGTTAACTTCTCTGCTGCTGAAGCAAGAGCATTCGGTATGAAAGCATCTGTTCCTTTCTTCAAATTAATGAACATGCGTCAGGTTACTATCGCTGCTGTAAACGGATTCGCTTTTGGTGGTGGATGTGAGATTTCTATGGCATGTGATATCCGTATTGCTTCTGACAACGCAGTATTCGGACAGCCTGAGTGTGGACTTGGAATCATTCCTGGATTCGGCGGCACACAGAGACTTGCCCGTTTAGTTGGTATGGGACGTGCCAAAGAAATGATCTTCACATGCGATAACATTGATGCAACTGAAGCTTACCGTATCGGTTTAGTGAACAAAGTTGTTGCAAAAGAAGAATTAATGGAAACTGCAAAAGCTATGGCAGCAAAGATCATCTCCAAAGGAAGCTACGCTGTATCAGTTGCAAAAGCAGCAATCAACAATGGTTACGATATGGATATCAAGAATGCTGTTGAAATGGAAGCTAACCTGTTTGGCGTAACCTGCTCTACCCATGATAAAAAAGAAGGCATGAGTGCTTTCTTAGAGAGAAGAGCTGCTGACTTAACAGATTTCTAATTAAACTTATACTTAAACAATATCAAAGGGGATATTCCAGTAGCATCTGGGATATCCCCTTTCATAAAAGGAGAATGCATCATGTTAGATAAAAAATTGGTTTTATCGGAAGCGGTAATATGGGTCGTGCCATGATTGGCGGAATTATCGCTTCCGGTCTGGTTCCTGCCAGCCACCTGATTGCCAGTGCGAAAACCCAGGTCACACTGGATACACTTTCTGAGCAGTATGGTATCCGCACCACCTTAGACAATGAGACTGTTGCTGTAGAATCCGATATCATTTTTCTTGCTGTAAAACCATATCTTTATGAAACAGTCATCAAAGAAATCAAAGACAGTGTTACCGATGACAAAAACATAGTTGCCATTGCTGCCGGACAGACCATTTCACGGATTGAATCTTTATTCAGCAAAGATATTAAACTGGTTCGTACCATGCCAAATACACCGGCTATGGTTCAGGAAGCCATGTCTGCCATTACCCCAAATGAGCATATCACAGAAGAAGAAACCAAAATGGTTGTCTCTCTCTTTGAAAGCTTTGGTAAAGCAGAAATTGTACCGGAAGGTCTTATGGATGCCGTAGTCGGAGTCAGTGGTTCCTCACCGGCTTATGCCTATATGTTTATTGAAGCAATGGCTGACGCAGCTGTTAATGACGGTATGCCGCGTGCCCAGGCTTATAAATTTGCTGCCCAGTCCGTTCTTGGTGCAGCTAAAATGGTATTAGAGACCGGTAAACATCCGGGCGAATTAAAGGATGCAGTCTGCTCCCCGGCCGGAACTACCATTGCTGCTGTGGCTAAATTAGAGGAAGGCTCCTTCCGCAGCACCGTAATTGCTGCCCAGAATGCCTGCTCTGAGAAATCCCGTGCCATGAGCAAACTCTCCGATTGATATTAAAGACATATAAGAAACCCCGGAAGAACTAATTTACATACAATCGTTCTTCCGGGGTCTTTCTATCTTTACTGTTTATTTTACCTGCTTTTATAAATCTTTAAGCACATCATCATAAAGAGCATCTAACATTTCCTTCAACTGCTTTTCAATGGTATCAAAATAAATTTCTGCTGTATCGTTATCAAATTCCATCTCATTGCCGATTTCCATCACAATGTCAAGGATTCCGCTGTTCAACTCATCAATTGCATTTTCCACAATCTCTTCAAAAGTGCAGTAGGCATCGCCTGTCATATGCACAATAAAATCTTTCTTATCTATCTTTCCACGAAATTTGTATTCATCGGTAAAAAGGCTCCAGCCATCTCCGGCTGCCTCCCGCATCTCATTCCGAATGGATTTATAATCCAGTGGTACATAGTTCTGCTTAAAAAATTCTTCAAACGATGCTTTATCTTTATATTCTTCCATTCCAATTCCTCTGTCTGTCTAAATTTCCTGTAAATGTTCTAACGCCTGCTCCGGCAAAATGCATTTTCCATGCTCCATAATATATGCCCGGGTCGGTCCATGCGCATAAATATCATCTGCAAATTCCAAAGAAGCACTTAAAAGACGACAAAGCTGTTTATCACTAAGTTCTCCTTCTCAAGCAAAAGATAATAAGCATCCTCTCTGGTCAGATAATAAAGACTGCTCTTCATCGGCAGTTCCAGACGGACGCCCTTGGCATAAAAATTGCACGTTCCATGCTCGCAAAGCAAAGCTGATAAAAATTCCGGTCTTTTAGTGTAAAGCCACCGGTAGACTGTTTCTTATCTGTGCTTTCTTCTGCCTTGGAATCTGACTGCTCCGGCTGTATTTCTGCAATGCTTTCATCCGTATGATTCTGATTTGCCAGCTCTTTTGACGTCTGTTTCAGCTTTTCAATATCAGGAGCATTCTTAACCAGACTTTCTACTGCAGACTTCAGATTTTCCAACATATTGCTGATGCCAAGCTCCGGCTTCTCCGAAAAAGTAAGTGCCAGCGTATGCTCCGGCAGTACTGCAACCTGAATGGTAATATTTCCACCCTGTACTTTATATCCGACCTCTTCTTCTGCCATGGAAATAATCTTACGCAGAAACGATTCTGTTCTTCCGTCATTCTGCAGAAAATCATCTACTTCCAGTCCATTTTCCATTAATTCTTCTTCTGAAATAATACAGCGCACCGTATCCACATCGATTCTTTTAAATCTCATAAACAATCACCTGCCATTATTCTCGCTGCGTTTTCCCTTATTTGTAACCTTACTATACACTAAAAGCCCTTTCTTTTCAACCGGAAAGCTTTTTATAATATAGGTATCCAAGGTATTAAGCCCGTAAACAGCCGGCAATTCCATAATACGGTAAAGGAGGAGCATTATGCACCGGATTATCTTTCATATTGATGTCAATTCTGCTTTTTTAAGCTGGAGTGCTGTTGACCGCCTAGAGCATGGTGAAACTTTAGATATCCGCACTATACCGGCAATTATTGGCGGTGACTCTGCTACAAGACACGGTGTGGTTCTTGCCAAGTCTGTGCCTGCCAAAGCCTATAAGATTGTCACCGGCGAACCGGTTGCCAATGCTTTACGCAAATGTCCTACCCTTATGCTGGTTCCGCCGGATCATGCCATGTACCAGAAAAAAAGCCATGCACTTATGGAACTGCTACATACCTACACCGATGATATCGAGCAGCTTTCCATAGATGAATGTTTTCTTGACTTTACGCCCATTGCCCACCGGTATGAATCTCCTCTTGCAGCAGCCAAAATCATTTCTGCAAATATTAAATCACGATTTGGTTTTACCGTTAATATTGGAATTGCTCCAAATAAGCTTCTGGCGAAGATGGCAAGTGATTTTACCAAGCCGGATCGGATTCACACTCTTTTTCCGGATGAAATTGCGAAAAAATGTGGTGCTTCCGGTGGATGATCTCTACATGGTAGGGCATTCCAGTGCTGCCCGGTTGAAAGCACTTGGCATCCGTACCATCGGAGAACTTGCAGCCACTGACCCGGATTACCTCCGGCAGGAATTCAAAAGCCACGGCACACTGATGTGGGAATATGCCAATGGAATCGGAGATGACCATGTGCATTCTACCAAGCGGGAAGCCAAGGGGATTGGCAATTCCACCACTTTAAAGGAGGACGCCCGCACCTTAGCAGATGCAAAAAAGGTTCTGCTCTCTTTCCGAATCTGTATCCATTCGCCTCCGGAAAGAAAAAAAATGTTAGCCCAGAGTATTACGGTAGAAATCCGCTATCATGATTTTACCAATACTTCCCACCAGTGCAGTCTCCTCTCAGCCACAAATACTACAGATGCCCTATATAAAACTGCCGTTTCCCTTTTCCAGCAGCTCTGGAATAGTGAACCTGTCCGACTCCTTGGCATCCGTACCAGCCGTCTGCTTCCTGAAGATGCACCGGTGCAGCTTTCTATTTTTGATTATGCAGCCGATTCATCGGCATCTGCCATGATTTCCACAGAAAGTACAGCTTCCGGCAGTCCGCTCCCAGATGGCAATAAAAAAGCTGCACCCAGATGCCTTCTGCCAATAAGCAAAAGCAACTGGATGCAGCCATTGATTCTATTCGGAAACGTTTTGGGTCGAAGGCTCTTGTCCGGGGAGTTTTCTTCCGTCTCCTGAGTCAGATCCGAAAAAGAATCATCCCTCGGACTGACGTTTGAGATGGTATAGTAGAATAATGGATCCGGAAGTTCATCCTTATATCCATTATCGTTTAATATAAACTGGAAGGTTCTGTTACTGCTTCCCTCTGCATCACTATAAGTTAAGAGGGAGGGACCGTTACAAGATAACTTCCATCCTCTTGTGCAATCCAGTCGTCAAGCTGTGCCTGCACCGTTGTATCCTCACCATAAGGCATCTGAAATGCCCCTTTATCTATAATGTAACTCTTACTTTCATTCTCATAGCGGATTGCAGTAAACTTCCTGCCAGAAGAAAGGTAAGTAAAAGTGCGCCTTTTCTTCCTTTTTTCGTGGTTCTCATCATGCATTTCTCCTTCCGTATACATAAGTTGCAAAATAAATGATGGCTGCTACAATCACAATCATCGGACCTGTTGCAACATTGGTAAAATAGGAAATCAGCAAGCCGAGCAATCCCGAAAACAGGGAAAAGATAACGGAAAATAAATGATATTCCCGCATGTTGACTGAAATATTCCGGCTTGCTGCTGCCGGAAGAATCAGCAGTGCATTGATGATCAAAATTCCAATCCATTTAATGGAAAGCATTACAATTAATGCAATAAAAATTGCAAAAATATTTTCTATCAGCTTCACCCGGATTCCCCGGCTCTTTGCCAGCGCCCGGTGCAGGCTTACCGCATTTAACTTATTAAATGCCAAGCCCCAGAAAATCAGTGTTGCCGCAAAAATCAGAATCAGATAAATAATTTCCTTTTTAGAGATGCTTAAAACATCACCTACCAAAAGGCTGGAATATTTGCTGAAATTGCCACCTTTCGATAAGATGGTACCAGTCCCACAGCAATACACGCTGAAGAAAAAACGGAGATAATCGTATCTCTGGATGCCGATGCTTTACTGCTGATATAGTTTAGTAATAATGCAAAAATTACTGCAAAAATAATCATGGATAAGGTCGTATCTGCAACTCCCATCACAACGCCAAGAGCAATTCCCGTCAATGCAGAATGACCTAATGCATCTGAGAAAAATGCCATTTTGTTATTTACAATCATGGTTCCAAGGATTCCAAACAATGGTGTGATAATCAGGATTGCGATAAATGCATTCCGCATAAATCCATAAGACCACCACGCGGTAAAAAATTCTATCATCCCCGCACCTCCATATCTGTAAATACCTGTTTAAAAGCATCACTGTCATAGACTTCCTTCGGTGTTCCCTGGGTCAGCACTTTGCCATCTATGAGAACCACATGGTCTGCATATTTTCTTACATAATCAAGGTCATGGGAAATCAGTAAAACTGCCAGGTCAAAATTTTCCTTCAGATATTCGATATTCCGGTAAAATAACTCCATCCCATTCTGATCAATACCAGACACCGGCTCATCCAAAAGCAGCAGATTCGGTTCATCCATCACTGCCATGGAAAGAAGTACACGCTGTAATTCCCCACCGGAAAGATTACATACCTGCTTGTCAATCAAATGCTCGGCTTCAAACATTTTTAGCTTTCTTTAATTTCCTGATATAGTTTTTTGCTCTTATATAAAAATACCTGTAAGTTGGACTGATAGCTTGCAATCATATCATAGACACTGACCGGAGTGGATTTCTCGATATTTAGATTCTGTGGTACATAACCAATCTTAAGCTTCTGGATATGACCATTTTCCCTGTCCTTAAATTCAATGCTTCCCGTGTGTGGAATGTCATTTAAAATAGCCCGGATCAGAGTTGATTTTCCTGCTCCGTTCCGACCAATCAGTACCGTCAGTGTTCCACAATGAATATGCAGATTCACATCTGACAATATCTGCTGTTCTCCAATAGTAACACCCAGATGATTGATCCGGATACAATGCAGTCCACATGGTTTTACTATTTTTCTCATTCTGCAAAAGCCTCCTTCAGCAGTTCCATATTATCTCTCATTGCATCAAGATAGCTGTCCTTTTCATACTCCCCGCGGGTTAAGGTATCAAGATAACATACTTTCGCATCGGTCTCCCGTTCTACCGTATCTCCCATATCTTTGCCATAGAGTTCTTCTGCCAGCACCACTGATATATCATTCTTTTCAATGGCTCCCATCACATCAGCCACTTCACCGGCACTGACCTGACGCTCCTCATCCAAATCCATGGTATAGGAAATCTCCATATCGTAGTCCTCTGCCACATAGGCATAGGCTTCATGGGAAATAACAATATGCTTTCCTGCTAATTCTTCCTTTAAGGACTGCTGCTCTCTCTCTAAATCCTCAACCTTTGCCAGGTACTCCTTTGCATTGCTTTCATAGGCATCCTGATGCTTCGGATCTATCCTGCAAAGACCTTCTAAAATATTTTCCACCTGCTGTTTATATAACGCAATGCTCATCCATGCATGGGCATTCACATCTCCGTGATTGTGTCCATCTTCATGAGTATCCTCGGTATCTCCGTGGATATGCTCCTCTGCTGCATCTTCATGGGCATCTCCGTGAGCATGTTCCTCTCCTTCATCCGCTTCGAACAAAAGATTAAGTCCCTCGCAGGCATTTACAATGGAAAGATTCTTATAATCTGCTGCCACATCCGATAAAAAAGATTCGATTCCGCCACCATTTACAATAAACACATCTGCACCGGAAAGGAGCTTCATGTCTGTCGGAGTCAGCTGGCAATCGTGAAGGCAGCCGGTCTGCGGCTCACTGAGATTCTGCAAATCCACACCTGGAGTGTCTCCGATGACATTCATTGCTGCAATATACATCGGATAAAAGGATGTTACTACCATAAGTTCACTATCCTGCTGTTTTGTCTCTTCTTTTACATATAATTGTGTCAGTCCTGCACCAGTCAATAAAAGTACCAGCAGAAGAACCGTTACAAATACATATTTATTCTTCATAGCCAACAGCCTCATCCATAATCTGCCAGATTTCTTCCCTGCCCTGCTTGGTTACTGCAGAAAACGGAACAATTACCGTTCCCGGTTTTACTTTCAGACCTTCTTTTACTGCCTTGATACATTTTGGCACCTGGCTTCTCTTCAGCTTGTCCAGCTTGGTTGCCACAATAACCGGATCAAAGCCCTGATGGATAATCCAGTCATACATCAGTTTATCATTGGCAGACGGGTCATGCCTGATATCAATTAATAAGAATACCCGGCGCAGCTGCTTTGAGGTATGCAGATAATTTTCAATCATTTTACCCCATTTTGCTTTCTCACTCTCTGCTACTTTCGCATAACCATATCCCGGCAAATCCACCAGATACATGGCATCATTGATATTATAGAAATTAATGGTCTGTGTCTTTCCCGGCTGTGCAGAGGTTCTTGCAAGGGATTTCCGGTTCATCAGTGCATTAATTAATGATGACTTTCCAACATTGGATTTTCCTGCAAATGCCACCTCCGGCAATGTATTTTCCGGAAGCTTACTGGTAACACCACACACCGTTTCCAAGTTTACTTCTTTTATAACCATTTTCTGCTCCTTTACTACTCTTTTACAAAGCAACCTTTAAGATATCTTCGATGGTATCTGCATAGACAATTTCTAAATCCTTTTTAATCTCTGCTGAGAGTTCCTCGATATCTTTTTCATTTTTTCCCGGCACACAGACTGTCCGGATACCGGCATTTTTCGCTGCTAATGTTTTTTCTTTTAATCCACCAATCGGAAGCACTCTGCCGCGGAGGGTAATCTCTCCTGTCATGGCAACATCAGCACGCACCTTTTTCCCGGTAATGGCAGAAAGCATTGCAGTTGCCATGGTAACACCGGCGGACGGTCCATCCTTTGGTACGGCTCCTTCCGGAATGTGGATATGTATATCATGTCTGGTAAAGAAATCGTCCGGTATCTGATACTGCTCACTGACAGAACGGATATAACTGATTCCAGCCTGCGCAGACTCTTTCATGACATCGCCAAGCTGTCCTGTCAGTTTAAATTCACCTTTTCCCGGCATTACATTTACTTCCACTTCTAATGTATCACCACCGACACGGGTCCATGCCAGTCCCCGGACAATACCAACCTCGTCCTTCTCATTCTTCTTATCAAAGGTATATTTCTCTTTGCCAAGATAATATTCTAAGTTCTTTGTGCTTATAGTAACTTTCTTTTTCTTGCCCTCGTAAATCTCTCTTGCTGCTTTTCTGCAGATTTCACCGATTTTGCGTTCTAAGTTACGCACACCGGCTTCTCTTGTATAGCTGCGAATCAGCTGCTCAATTGCACCATTCTGGAATGTAAGCTCTGATTCCTTTAAGCCATTTTTCTCAATCTGCTTTGCTATAAGATGCTCTTTTGCAATGTGAGCCTTTTCATTTTCCGTATAACTGCTTACCTCAATCAGCTCCATACGGTCTAACAGAGGTCTTGGTATTGTCTGTACGGAATTGGCTGTCGCAATAAACAATACCTCAGACAAATCTACCGGAAGCTCCACATAGTGGTCCCTGAAATGGCTGTTCTGCTCATTATCCAATACTTCCAGCAGTGCAGAAGATGTATCTCCCTTATAATCACTGCTTACTTTATCAATCTCATCTAAAAGCATCAGCGGGTTCTTTACTCCAGCACTCTTTAAACCATTGATAATTCTGCCCGGCATTGCCCCCACATAGGTCTTTCTGTGTCCACGAATCTCTGCTTCATCACGGACACCGCCGAGACAGATTCTGACATACTTTTTATTCAATGCTTTTGCCACAGAACGGGCAATGCTTGTCTTGCCGGTTCCAGGAGGTCCCACCAGACAGATAATTGGACTTTCTCCTTTATGAGTCAGATTCCGGACTGCCAAGAATTCCAGCATACGCTCTTTTACTTTTTCCAGTCCGTAGTGGTCTTCGTCTAAAATTTTCTCTGCATTAGCTAAATCTTTATTATCCTTAGAAGCCTTATTCCATGGCAGTTCCAGCAATGTCTCAATATAGCCTCTGCTGACTGCACTTTCCGAAGAACTGGATGCAATATTCTTAAAACGCTCAATCTCTTTTTTAATTCTCTCTTTGACCGTCTTATCTGCCTTCAGCTTCTTTACTTCCTCTAAAAAGTGTTCCGCATCTGACTGTGTATTATCCTCACCTAGTTCTTCCCGAATCAGTTTCATCTGTTCCCGCAAAAGATATTCCTTCTGATTCTTATCCACGCGTTCTTTCACCTTCGCCTGAAATTCATTTTTCAGGGCAATAACTTCTACTTCATTCAGCAGAATTGTCATTAAAGTCTCATACTGGGAAGTGAGATCTACTGCCTCTAAGATTTTCTGTTTCTGGATATAATAAAGCGGCAGATTGTATGCAACCTGCTGCATCAAAGTTCCAACGTCCTGCTGTTCTTCTACCTGACGTAAGAATTCTTTGCTCATATGTCCATTGGCTTTTTGATATTTCAGTACGGTTTCCCTGATACAGCGAAGCATTGCTTCCTTCGCTTCCGGCATCAGTTCTTCCTCTTCTGCCGTTTTTTCATCAAAAAGGATGACCTCTGCCATCAGATACTTCTCCTGTGACAGAAAAGAGGCTAACTCGCCTCTTTCCAATCCTTCTACCAAAACACGCACGATTTCATTTGGCATCTTTATTACCTGCTTTACTTCAGCAATAACACCAATCTGATATAAATCATCCCTGGCCGGCTCCTCTACGGAAGCATCCTGCTGTGTAATCAGGAATATTTTCTGGTCTCCAACCATCGCCTCTTCTATAGCATGAATGGAACGGTCCCTGCTAATATCAAAATGAGCCACCATTCCCGGCAGAATGGTCATTCCACGAAGTGCAACTGCCGGTAAATGAATTACTGTCCTGCTCATCTTTTTCTCCTCTTATTTATGCGTTATGATATTCTATCTCCGCTTTCTTGTCTTCTACCGTTTCTTTTGTAATGGTGCATTTTACAATACTCTCATCAGAAGGAATCTGATACATTAAATCCATCATGGTATCTTCCATAATTGCACGAAGTCCACGGGCACCGGTCTTACGGGCTAAGGATTTCTCTGCAATTGCTTCTACTGCATCATCTTCAAATTCCAGCTCTACGCCGTCAATTTCAAACAGCTTCTTATACTGCTTAATCAGGGAATTCTTCGGCTCCTTTAAGATACGGATTAACGCTTCCTTATCCAGCTGCTCTAAGGATACATTTACCGGAACACGTCCGATAAACTCCGGAATCAGACCGAATTTAATAAAATCTCCCGGCAGTACCTGCTTTAAGACTTCGCTCAGATTACGCTCGGTACGGTCTGCAATATCTGCGTTAAAGCCGATGGATTTCTGATCCATACGCTGCTCGATAATCTTCTCTAATCCATCAAATGCTCCACCACAGATAAATAAAATATTCGTAGTATCAATCTGGATTAATTCCTGCTGTGGATGCTTTCTTCCACCCTGTGGTGGAACGGAAGCCACAGTTCCCTCTAAGATTTTTAATAATGCCTGCTGTACACCTTCACCAGACACATCTCTGGTAATGGATACATTTTCGGATTTCTTCGTAATCTTATCAATCTCATCGATGTAAATGATTCCGCACTGGGCGCGCTCGATATTGTAATCTGCTGCCTGAATCAGTTTCAGAAGGATATTCTCTACGTCTTCACCGACATATCCTGCTTCTGTTAATGTGGTGGCATCTGCAATGGCAAACGGTACATTTAAGACTCTTGCCAGTGTCTGTGCCAGAAGGGTCTTACCGGAACCGGTCGGTCCTAACATCAGAATGTTACTCTTCTGCAATTCCACATCATTCATATCTACATCAGAAGTAATTCTTTTATAGTGATTATATACGGCTACAGAAAGGACTTTTTGGCTTCGTCCTGACCGATTACATATTCATCTAAAAATTTCTTCATCTCTTCCGGTTTAATCAGGTTGATTTCTTCTAAATCTTCCTTTCCTTTTCCGGAAATCTCCTCATCTTCGAATTCCTCCTCTATGATTTCTGCACAGATGTCCACGCATTCATCACAGATATATGCACCGTTTGGTCCTGCAATCAGCTTGCGTACCTGATCCTGTGATTTTCCGCAAAAGGAACATCTGATTTTGTCCTCGCTATTTCTTCCTGCCATCTTTCCACCTCGATTATTTCCATCTATCTTTTCTAAATCCTTCGTAAAAAAGGTAAAGGCTGCCCGTAGTCGAATTCCGCATATGTGCTTCGGATAATCCGCCCAGAGACAGCCTCTTTCTTATTTCTCTTATCTTGCTGTAATTACACCGTCAATCACCATACTCCTTTGCCTCTTCTGCGGACATATAATAGTCACGCTCTGTATCTGCGGCAATTACATCATATGGCTTTCCGGTATTTGCAGCTAAAATCTCGTTCAAACGTTTCTTGGTCTTTAAGATATTCTCTGCTGCAATCTGAATCTCAGTTGCCTGTCCTTTGCTCCACCGGAAGGCTGATGTATCATAATCTCTGCATTTGGTAATGCAAATCTCTTTCCTTTTGTTCCACCGGACAACAGGAATGCACCCATGCTGGCTGCAAGTCCGATACAAATTGTTGATACATCACATTTAATATAATGCATGGTATCATAAATTGCCAATCCGCCTGTTACAATTCCACCCGGAGAATTGATGTATAACTGAATGTCTTTTCCCGGATCTTCGGACTCTAAGAATAAAAGCTGTGCCACTACCAGACTGGCTGTGGTCTCATTTACCTCTTCACCAAGGAAAATAATTCTATCCTTTAATAATCTGGAGTATATGTCGTAACTACGCTCTCCTCTGCTTGTCTGTTCAATGACATATGGTACTAAACTCATATGATAACCTCCATTTCTACCATACATTCTGCTGCAACTTTATCTCTGGTTCAAGTGGTTTGCGTAAAACAGACCGACCTGATTCCAAGTCAGTCTGTCTCTTTACGTGCTTCTCTTATGCTTCTGCGTTAGCTGCTGCTTCTGCTTCTTTTTCTTTTTTAGTCTTAGCTTTTGCTCTTTCTTTTACATTGTCCATGATGAACTGAACTGCTTTTTTCAATTGCAATATCACGTTTCATGGATTCTTTCTCGTCATCGCCAACATACTCTTTGAGCTTATCAGCTTCCATTCCGTATGCTTTTGCCATCTTCTCGATTTCAGCATTTACATCATCTTCTGTAATCTCGAAGTTTTCTTCTTTTGCAATCTGTTCTAATACTAAGCTGCTCTGGATTCTTGTTAATGCTTCCGGACGAACCTGCTCTTTCATCTTGTCCATAGTCATTCCAGAGAACTGCATATACTGGTCAAAGCTTAATCCCTGCTGGGCAAGTCTCTGAGCGAATTCCTGAATCATATTCTGTACCTGGGATTCAATCATTGCATCCGGGATTTCCATCTCAGATTTCTCGATAATCTTCTTGATTGCTTCATCCTCTTTGGTACGTTTTGCATTGTTCTCTTTGGTCTCTTCTAAGTTCTTCTTCACGCTCTCTTTGTATTCTTCTAAAGTTTCGAATTCAGAAACATCAGATGCGAACTCATCGTACTCTGGAAGTTCTTTTGTCTTAATCTCGTTAATCTTAACTTTGAATACTGCTGGTTTTCCAGCTAAGTCTTCTGCATGATATTCCTTCGGGAATGTAACGTTTACTTCTACCTCATCGCCAGTGTTCTTTCCTACTAACTGATCTTCGAATGTATCGATGAAGGAATGGGAACCGATCTCTAATGGATGATTCTCTCCTTTTCCACCTTCAAATGCGACACCGTCTACGAATCCTTCGTAGTCGATAACTGCTGTATCACCTTCTGCAACAGGTCTGTCTGTTACAGTTACAGTTCTTGCATTGTTATTTCTTTCTCTCTCTAATGCTTCTGCAACTTCTTCATCAGATACGGATGTGTCAATCTTTGTTACAGTTACACCATTATATTTGCCAAGTTTAACTTCTGGTCTCTTTGCAACTTCTGCTGTGAAGATGAATGGTTTTCCTTTTTCTAACTGAACCACATCAACAGTTGGCTGGGAAACGATATCTACACCGCTCTCATCGATTGCTGCCGGATAAGCTTCCTGCATCATGATATTTGCAGCATCTTCATAAAAGATTTCCGGACCATACATTTTCTCTACCATAGCCATTGGAACTTTTCCTTTACGGAATCCAGGGATGCTGATTTTGTTTTTCTGCTTATTGTATGCAGCTTTCAAAGCCTCTGCCACTTTATCTTCTGCCACTTCAATTGTAAGCTTTACCATATTTTTCTCTAAATTTTCAACCTGTACACTCATTCTTGTTTCTTCCTCCTTATAACTATATATAAAATATACATGTACAAATATTTTCTTATCTTACGACTGCTCCCCTAAAAATAGGCATACTTAGAGCTACTAACAGTCATTTAGAGATTATAACACACCGTTTGTAAAATTACTAGCTTTTTTTTTTTTCGGTACAAGATTTCAGCCAGATTTCAATTGGTGACAGTCATGTAAAAGCCCCCGGGAAATGCACTTTTGCGCTTTTCCCGAAGGCTTTTTGTCTTTCTTCTTATTTAGACATCTGCTCTTCCTGTCTCATGATCATTTTCTTAACCATTTCTCCACCGATAGAGCCAGCCTGTCTGGATGTCAGGTCACCGTTGTATCCCTCTTTTAAAGGTACTCCGATTTCAGATGCAACCTCCTGTTTAAAACGGTGCATTGCCTCTTTTGCCTGTGGCACTGCCATCCGGTTACTTGAATTAGAACTGTTTGTTCCGCTCATTTGTTTCTACCTCCATAGTTTCTTCTCTTTGTTATCTATTTTCAGATAAGCTTTTGTTCGTTGCTTATCCTGTTTTTAGTATGGCTTCCAGAGAATAAATTATGTTGGTAAGTTCTGGTTATTTTTATTTAAAATACATGATATTTGCTTCCATCGCATCAATATCTGCCTGTGGATCCAGCCACTTTACAATAGCCATGGCAAATCCAATGGCTGTTCCCATGCCCCGGCTGGTAACGATGTTGCCATCTACTGCAACTTTTTCTGCTCCGACCCTGGCTCCAAGAAGCTTTTCTTCAAAACCTGGATAGCTGACTGCATGTTTACCCTCTAATATTCCATTCTCACCCAATACGCTTGGAGCAGCACAGATTGCTGCAGTAAGTTTGCCGCCTGCTGCATAAGATGTAATCACTTTCTTTACAATTTCATGCTTTCCGAGATTTAAGGTTCCAGGCATTCCGCCCGGCAGTACAATTCCATCATAGCTGTCAAAATCAGCTTCCTCTGCCAGTACATCTGCTGCAAACGTAATTCCGTGGGCTCCTGCCACTTCTTTCTTTCCGGTAATGGAAATCATATCAATCGCAATTCCTGCTCTGCGTACCACATCCACTACGGTAAGTCCTTCAATCTCTTCACAGCCATCCGCCATAAAAATTCCGATTTTCTTCATATTATCTTCCTCCTGTTTTCTATTCTCTTCTGATATTACATTTTCTGATATTACATTTTCTAACACGAAATTTTTCTATGCTGTCTCTTATGTTAGCATGGTTACTGCGCTTTTTCAATTCCATGGTTGCAGTGGATTTTAAAATATTTTACAATAAATGTATTATTATTTTCCTGACTATATGGAGGCTATTATGGAAATTGAACGTAAATATTTAATTGATGAGATTCCTTTTGATTTAAAAGACTATTCCTGCAAAGTCATTGAGCAGGGGTATCTCAATACGGACCCTGTAGTGCGGGTGCGCCGCTCCAATGACAAATATATTCTTACTTACAAAGGCTCCGGTCTTATGGTGCGGGAAGAATATAATCTTCCTCTGAATGAAGAGGCTTACCGGCATCTGATTCAAAAAGCAGATGGTATTATCATTTCCAAGAAGCGCTATCTGATTCCATTGACTGACAGGCTGACCATTGAGCTTGATATTTTCGAAGGAGACCTTGCTCCGTTAAAATTAGCCGAAGTGGAATTTGAAACAAAAGAAGAAGCTGAATCCTTCCTTCCACCGAAGTGGTTTGGGAAAGATGTCACCTTCTCCTCTGATTATCACAACAGCACTTTGAGTCGTGTGGGACTGCCTACCTAAGGCGGGTAGTCTCATAACGGCACATGGTTGCCACGCACTGCTTTAACTGTATATAACTAGTAGGTTAAATCTCCTTCCGGAATCACCACATCCAATACTACGGAAAAATCATTAATCAGACGGTCTGTAATATCATTTTCCATCTCATTTAAAATCTTATATTTCTCCTCATAGGTATCTGCATCTAAGAAACGCAACAGGAACGGATTCGCCTGCTCTTCGGATTCTGAAGTTTCCTGCGGCTGTGTTGTCTCCTGACTAACCTTTACCGCTTCCTGTGGAGTTGCTTCTTCCTGCAGTTTTACTTTTTCAAATCTGTATTTCTGCTCTGCTGCCGGATATTTCTCATGGTCTACTTCGCTTACAAACATGGCAAGCGGTCTTGCATATACTTTATAAGCTCCGTAAAGTGCCTGATAAATCACCAGTTCTTCTCTTGTTTCGCTATGTGTTGCTATGGCTACAATCTGATATAATTTTCCTTTAAAATGTCTGTAAATCTCCCCGGTTGCCGGTCTTCTGCCTTCCATTGCTGTCATCCTCCACTTATCTATGCTCTTTACTGTAATTCAAAACGGTTTAACATTTCAATTCCTTCTGCCACAAAATCTCTTTCAAAATTCAGATTGCCGCTAAAGCCAGTTACCATCAGCTCCTGCACTTTCTTCATATTATCACTTTGTGGAATATCATAAGTAAATTCCATCGGTTCTATTACTTCCATGGCAGACATTTTCTCTGCCGCTGCAGACTGATATTTTTCCGCCAGCCGGTTCTTTAACTGCTGCTGTGCCTGCTGTCTGTTCATCTGCGGATCAGGTGCCTGCTGATACATGGGATGCGGCTGGACTGGTGCCTGCTGATATGCCCGTTGTGGCTGATTCATGGTCTGCTGATATATATGCTGCTGGTTTGGCACCTGCTGATATGTACGCTGCGGCTGGTTCATCTGTGGACGATATATCTGCTGTGGCGGCCGCCCCATAGCCGGATTATTTCCACGCCTGTTTTGATTATTGCTTTGCTTTACACTCTGGGACAAAGCAACATATATGATAATAATGATAAATACAATAAAAAGTCCCATATAAAAACCTTCCTTTTTCTATCCTTTTCAAGTTTTTTCTTTTCAAGTTTACCCTATTATTTTATTATACTCAAACAAACCAGCTAAGACAACAACTGATTCTATAATTTTTTCTTGCTGTCAGACTGTCTTTTCTGGACAAAGCGGAGTAGAATTACTATAATAGATAAATAAGATTTATCGAAAATTATTTAAATCAGGAATAGGAATTTTATTATGTTTGGGAAATTTGAAAACGTATGTCCGGTACACAGATGATAGCGCTTGGTTTTCTATTGCTCATCTTTATCGGAACCATACTTCTGATGCTTCCGGTTTCCAGCCGGAATGGTGAATGGACTCCATTTATAACTGCCCTTTTCACCTCAACCAGTGCTACCTGTGTAACCGGTCTGGTTCTGGTTGACACCTTTACCCACTGGAGCATTTTCGGACAGCTTGTTTTATTAGTTATGATTCAGATTGGTGGTCTTGGTTTTATCACCATTGGTGTTACTGTTTCTTTGATATTACGCAAGAAAATCGGGCTGAAACAGCGTGGTCTTATTAAAGAAAGTTTAAACACCCTTGAAATCGGCGGTGTCGTGCGGCTTGTCCGCCGTGTCATCGGAGGCACGTTTCTTTTTGAAATGTCGGGTGCATTCATTCTGACACTGCGTTTTCTGAAAGACATGGATGTTTTACATGCCATCTATTATGGTATCTTCCATTCTATTTCAGCTTTTTGTAATGCAGGATTCGATTTAATGGGGCGTTACAGTCCATTTTCATCCATTACCAGATTCTACAATGATCCTGTAGTAATTCTTACCATCAGTGCCCTGATCCTGATTGGTGGTATCGGTTTCTTTGTATGGAATGACCTTAGGGAACACGGGCTGCATTGCCGCCACTATGCCCTGCAGACCAAAATGGTTTTAAGTGCTACTGCAGTCTGCCTCTTTAGCGGCACGCTGCTCTTTTATCTTTTGAGCATAACCGCTTATTTGCCGGTATGAGTTTCGGAGAACAGCTTTTGAATTCTTTCTTCTGTACTGTTACCCCACGAACTGCCGGTTTTAACGCTGTTGATAATGGTGCGTTAAGCGAAAGCAGTAAATTTCTTTCTATTGTATTTATGTTTATCGGTGGTGCCCCGGGTTCTACCGCCGGCGGTGTAAAGGTTACAACCATATTTGTTCTATTGTTATCCGTACGTTCCACCTTAACCCGTACTACCGGAACAAATATTTTCGGACGCAGACTGGAAGAATCTGTTATCACCAAATCAGTCGTCGTCCTTATGTTCCAGTTAACGCTGGCACTCAGCGCCACACTGGCAATTACTGCTATTTCCGGTTATCCAGTCATTGATGTGGCTTTTGAAGCATTTTCAGCTCTTGACACTGTCGGAATGTCAACCGGTATTACAAGCAGCCTTAGTACCAGCTGTCATATCATTCTAATTCTGTTAATGTATTTAGGACGACTGGGAAGCCTTTCCTTTGCCTTATCATTTACGGATAAAAAAGGATTGCGCATGTGATGCAGCCGGTAGAAAAAATCAATGTCGGTTAATATCAAATATCTTGATTATACTAGGAGGATTCTATGAAATCATTTTTAATTATTGGACTGGTACTGATTTGGCACTCACCTTTGCAAAGACTTATCCAAACTGGATAATGAGATTATGGTTGTGGACGAGAATGAAGCCGTAATGGAAGATGTTCTCTCTTTTGTCACCAGTGCAAAAATTGGCGACTGCACCAATGAAAAAGTACTTGCCACTTTAGGTGTTGGCAATTTTGACGTCTGCTTTGTCTGTATCGGAAGTAATTTCCAGAGCAGCTTAGAGATTACAAGCCTGCTTAAGGAAATGGGTGCCAGATATGTCGTCAGCAAAGCAAACCGTGATATTCATGCCAAATTTCTGCTGCGGAACGGTGCTGACGAAGTTATCTACCCTGACCGGGATATCGCAGAAAAAATTGCAGTCCGTTTCTCTGCCGACCAGGTCTTTGACTACTTTGAATTAGGCGGTGGCTTCTCCATTTATGAGATTCCGCCATTACCGGAATGGATTGGAAAGAGTATTAAGGATCTAAATTTCCGTGCCTGCTATCATGCCAATATCATCGGTATTAAAACAGATGGTGTCATGAGCCTGCTGCCGGATGCCAATTATATTTTTAAAGACACGGACCATCTGATGGTATTAGGTCACAGAAATGACATCGATAAAATTTTAAAGAAACTGTAAAACTACAGAAAACATGCTTTGTAAGTCCAGCGTTTTCCCGCTGCCCGCATAAGCATCGAAAGAAGAGGGTTATAGGACAAAACGTGTTGATGGCTAATCCCATTCTGTAAAAGATTTATCCATCTTATGGAGGTCACTCCACACAATGGCATCACCCCAAAGTGAAAGACTCTTTTCCAACCGGGATTTATCATTCATCCTTTGATATATTGCTGCAATACTTCTATCTGTAGGCATAGTTTTTATTATTTCAGGCAATGAAAGCGGTTCTGGAGAGTGCATATAACACCACCAGTAAACCGCTTTTATTCGTCTTTCTATAGAAAGTCCTCTATGATTTCTCAACATTTCTCTGAGTCTTGAGTTGATTCCGCCTTCAATTCTGTTATTCGTAGATGGTGCAATGAAATCATTTATAAATTCCTTATCCAAGTATGTAAACAGTGTGTTTTCTTTGATAAGTTTAAGAAGGGATCTCTCTGCTTTAAGCAGTCTCTCATGAGTTGGTCTTTGATCACCATGCTCATCTACCGTCATTTCACTAAGAAATTTCTGATACTTCTTTATCCACTCAGTGAAACGAGTTACCCATGTTTCTGCCTCTTGTTTCTCTTTTATTTTAAGTAAATCTTTAGCCAGACAATAAAGCTCTACTCCAGCTAATGTATTAGGTTTGGACGTTGTATAACGTTTTATCTGGCAGAATACATGAAATATACATCTTTGATGTTTTGCTATTGGCATACTTTTTTCAGTGCTTTTGCAAATCCTGTTCCACCATCTGATACAACCATTCTTGGCTCAGCTATACGCTTCATTAAAGCAATCCAGGCACCTGCATGTTCATATCGGCATAAATACCATCCAAGTACATTTTTCTCATCGCAGCAGATTAGCACACAGGCCTTTCGGTACCAAGATAAATTCCATCAAGAAAAAGAACATCTTTGGTTTCTTCTATTTTCGGTGGCATCGGCCATATATCCCAAAATCTTGCTGTCTTTCTTCTAAATGTTCTTCCTTCTCCTGGCATTATTGATTGAGTTTCTTTTCCAACCAACCAATCTAAGAAGATTTGTAACTCCTTTGAATCATTATCTATTTTATGTGTTAACGAAGTTTTGCATTTCTTGCATAGCCAGCGTTGTGTTCCCGCTTTTGTTTTTCCTGCTTTAACACATTTGTTTCCACAAATAGGACAATTTATCTGATTCATTTAATCTTCCTCCATGGTTTTCTATTTCAAGAAAGATTAAACTCTGTTTTGCCCTTTATTTTCAAGGGTTAGAGCATTTTTTATCAACACGTTTTGTCCACCCTCAAAGTTCTTTGAAAAAAGATTAAACCGCCTTCAGCCCTTTATTTTGGTATGCTCCCCATATGGTAGACAATGGAAATATCCAAAAATCTATCATATGAGGAGCATATTTATGTCTAGGAAAAAAATTTAGCAAGGAATTCAAATTAAAATTATTAAAAGAACATGACGAAAATGGGATTTCATATTGGAAGTTAGGCAAAGAGTACGGAATTGAGGCTAGTATCATCCGTAGATGGGGATATGCATATGCTACATTTGGTGAAGCAGGTCTTGAAAAACACAACAGTGACCAATGCAATTATTCAGCGGAATTTAAACAAATGGTTGTAACAGAATATTTAGAAGGCAAAATTTCAATTCAGGATTTGGCTTATAAACACAAAATATTAGCACCCAGTACTGTACGGACATGGATTAAGCAGTATAATAACCATGAAGAGTTGACAAATTCAAGAAAAGAAGGTGTTCACCACATGGTTAAGAATAACAGTCGAAAAAATACAACATTTGAAGAACGAGTTAGAATTGTTGAGGAATGTATAAGCACTGGCTGTGATTACACTTCTATCGCTATAAAGTACGAATGTTCATATGGGCAGGTGTATTCTTGGGTTAAGAAATATCAAGCTAAAGGTATTGACGGATTATATGATCGTCGTGGCAAGAATAAGATTGTTGAAGAATTATCTGAAATCGAAAAATTAAAGATTGAGAATCGGTTGCTTAAGGCACAAACAAAAAAGCAACAGATGGAGATTGATTTCCTAAAAAACTCGACGAAATAGAGAGGAGGTGACATTCACACGAACACGTAATATAACAAACTATGTAGCAATTAAAGAATTATCCGAATCAAATACAGTATACTCAATATCAGCATTATGTAATTTTGCCAGTATTACAAGAGCAGCCTATTATAAATGGCTTAATCATGTAAATAGTGATAATGATAATCTTAACGAAAAGATAGCTGATACTATTTCGCAAATACATGATGAACATCCAGATATGGGATATCGTCGAATTAGAGATACTTTAGCTCATGATTATCATATCGATGTCAATGACAAACGGGTTCTACGTGTATGCCGTAAGAAAAAGATACAATCTTATGTAAAACATAGATACAACTGTTGCACTAAGCCAGCATCTGATCCAGCATATGTTGCGGAAAATATTTTAAACAGAGAATTTAAGGCAGATTCAATAAATGAAAAGTGGGTTACCGATGTGTCTGAATTCAAGTATGGAACTGGCGAGGATGATAAAAAGGGCAAAATATATCTGAGTGTGATTTTAGATTTATGTGACAGAATACCTGTTGCATTTGTATACAGTAGTAATAATGATAATTCGCTTGTATTTGACACTTTTGATAAAGCTGTTGTAGAGAACCCTGAAGCCACACCGATATTTCATAGTGACAGAGGATACCAATATACTTCAAGAGCATTTAGACAGCGTATTTTGGATGCCGGCATGACACAAAGTATGTCGCGTGTTGGAAGATGCATTGACAATGGTACCCTATGGAAGGATTTTGGGGCTTAATGAAGAGAGAAATGTATTATGGAAAAAAATACAAAACAAAAGAAGAACTAGTTAAAGCTATAGAACAATATCTAGATTATTATGCTAACAAACGGGTTCAGCGAAACTTAGGTATCCTGACACCAATGGAGTATCACACAATGAAACTTCAAAATGTAGCATAAAGAAACCCGGTACATAAAGTACCGGGAAAGAAAAATTTTCGTTATTTAATTTGTCTACTTGACGGGTAGCATACCATTTTCAAGGCTTGAAAGCGGTTTTCATCAACACATTTTGTCCTATAACTCAAAGAAGAGGTATCCGATGCCCGAATCATCAGATACCTCTTCTTTCTCATATTCTGCTGCAATATTGTTCCTAAGGCTGCTCTGCCTCACTGATTTCTAAATATGCTTTTACAACCTGTACCAGCTTCTCATAGCTTAAGGATGTAGTGTCCAGACAGAAATCGTAATTTCTGGCATCATTCCACTCCCTGCCGGTATAGTATTTGTAATAGTCTGCACGATATTTATCAATCGTGTCTATCTTCTTTTCAATATCCTTCTTAGTCCCGCCATTCTGCTGCATGACACGTTCAATGCAGTCCTTACGCGGTGCGTAGAAAAACAGACTCTTTACATAATCACAATCTTTTAAAACATAATCCGCACAACGTCCGATAATAATGCAGGACTCTTCTTTGGCTACCTCACGGATAATTTTCGCCTGATAGTTAAAGAGATTGTCGTTGGATACAAACTCATCACTATCCGGTGGAAGCACTTCCCCATGATATGCTTTCTTCGCAATACGAAAGAGTGGCATCTTACGCAGTTTCTCATCTGCCTCTCCAAACAATGCCTCATTGATTCCGCTTTCATCGGAAGCCATTCTTATTAACTCACGGTCATAGCAATGAATTCCAAGTTCTTCTGCCAGCTTCTTACCCAGCGTTCTTCCGCCGCTTCCATCACTTCTTGCAATGGTTATTACCGTATGTTTCATATTTAACACCTACTCTCCTAAATATGCCTTTTTAATAGACTCATTATTCATAAGCTCTTTGGCATCACCGCTCAATACAATTTTACCTGTTTCCAGTACATATGCACGGTCTGCAATGGATAATGCTTTCTTTGCATTCTGTTCTACCAGAAGAACCGTTGTACCGGATGCAGATATTTCTTTGATAATGTTAAAAATCTCTTCTACAAAGATTGGAGACAATCCCATGGACGGCTCATCCATAAGGATGATCCTCGGCTTACTCATCAATGCCCGGCCCATGGCAAGCATCTGCTGTTCACCACCACTTAAGGTTCCCGCCAGCTGATTCTTACGTTCCTTTAATCTTGGAAAACTCTTGTATACACGCTCTAAAGACTCTGCGATCTCCTGTTTATCTTTTCTGGTATATGCACCCAGTTTTAAGTTTTCATATACGGACAACTCTGCAAATACACGACGTCCCTCCGGCACGTGCGCCATTCCCATGGAAACGATCTTGTGTCCCGGAACCTTGGTGATATCTGTTCCTTCAAAAAAGAATACTTCCCTTTTTGGCACTGAGCATTCCGGTGATTGTCTGCAGTGTAGTTGTCTTACCTGCACCATTGGCTCCGATTAATGCAATGACTTCTCCCTCATTGACCTCAAAGGAGATTCCCTTGATTGCCTGGATCACGCCATAGTATACTTCCAAATCTTTTATTTCAAGCATTGCCATTTTATCATCCCTCCTATTCACCCAGATACGCCTTGATAACCTGTGGATTATTCAATACGTCACTGGTATTTCCGCTTGCCAGTACCTGCCCGAAGTTTAACACGGTAAGTTTCTCACAGATACCGGATACCAGTTTCATATCATGTTCAATCAGAAGAATGGTCATATCAAATTCATCCCTTACAAAGCGGATGGTATCCATTAATTCTTTGGTTTCATTTGGGTTCATGCCGGCTGCCGGCTCATCTAAAAGCAGAAGCTTCGGTTCCGTTGCAAGGGCACGGGCAATCTCCAGCTTACGCTGTTTACCATATGGAAGATTGGATGCCAGATAATCTGCTTCATCCTCAAGATCAAATACCTTTAACAGCTCCATTGCCTTTTTATTCATCTCTGCTTCTACTTTAAAATATTTCGGAAGTCTTAGGATTCCGGTTAAAGTAGAATAGGTATGATGATTATGCAGTCCGACTTTTACATTATCCAGCACGGACTGGTCTTTAAAAAGGCGGATATTCTGAAAGGTTCTTGCAATTCCGGCTTTATTAATATCTATGGTTTTCTTTCCGGTAATATCTTTTCCATCCAGTACAATGCTTCCATCATCCGGTTTGTATACACCGGTAAGCATATTAAATACGGTTGTTTTACCTGCACCGTTCGGTCCAATCAGTCCGTATAACTGACCTTTTTCAATCTGCATTTCAAATCCATCTACCGCACGGAGTCCACCGAAGGAAATTCCAAGATTCTTTACTTCTAACATTGCCATCTTATTGTACCTCCTTCGTTTTCTTTGCAAATAAATTCTTCAAAGAATGTGTCTGTCTCCAGGTAATTGCTGCCGGTGCCCAGTTAAAGAGCATCATGGCAATCAGAACTACCGCATAAATCAGCATACGGTAATCACGCAGTCCACGCAATACTTCCGGAAGCATGGTCAGTACTACGGCTGCAATAATGGAACCACGGAAGTTTCCCATTCCACCGAGTACGACAAATACCAGAATCATGATGGACATATTGTATCCAAAGTTTGCCGGCTGGGCAATCAGACTGGAAAGGTTATGTGCATAAAGCACTCCGCCTGCTCCTGCGATTGCTGCAGAAATGGTAAATGCCATCAGTTTAAACTTTGTAATATTAATGCCAACGGATTCTGCTGCAATACGGTTATCACGGATTGCCATGATGGCACGGCCGCTTCTGGAATTAACCAGATTAAATACTACAAACAATGCAACCAGAATCAAAATAACACCGATTAAGAAAGTAGACTGTCTTGGTGTTCCGGTGATTCCCTTTGCACCATCGATAATCATTTCTCCGGTTCCCGACATATTAAGAGACTTGCTGTCATTGATTGCAAAATGCAGACCGTTTTCATCTTTTCCTACATAAAGAACATTGATGACATTCTTGATAATCTCTCCAAATGCCAGGGTTACGATTGCAAGGTAATCGCCTCTTAAACGAAGTACCGGAATTCCGATTAAGAATCCAAAGAATGCTGCAACAGCAGTTCCGATTAATAAAGCGATGATAAAACGCAGGGTTGGATTCATAGATGAATTTTCCATGCATCGGGTAAAGAAAGCACTGGAAAAAGCGCCGACACACATAAAGCCTGCATGACCAAGACTTAATTCACCCAGATAGCCTACACAGAGGTTCAATCCGATTGCAACGATAGAATAAGTACAAAGTGGTACCAAAAGTCCCTGCATCAGACTGGACATGCTTCCGGTTGCTACCAGAATCTGTACTACGGCAAAAATGACGATTACCATAGCATATGTAATCAAATTACTCTTTGTTGTCTTCTTCATTGTTTTTAAATTCATTTTACTCATTTCTGCCACCTACACTTTCTCATGGATTGGCTTACCAAGAATACCGGTAGGCTTAACCAATAACACGATAATCAATACGGCAAAAACGATAGCATCGGAAAGCTGTGAAGAAATATAAGCTTTTCCTAAGATTTCGATAATACCAAGAAGAATTCCTCCGATAAATGCACCCGGAATGGAACCGATTCCTCCAAATACCGCTGCGGTAAACGCTTTGATACCAGGCATGGAACCTGTATATGGAGTCAGTGTCGGATATGCTGAACACAATAACACACCTGCGATTGCTGCAAGTCCGGAACCAATTGCGAAAGTAAGTGAAATTGTCCCGTTTACATTTACCCCCATAAGCTGTGCTGCATCCTTATCCTCAGATACGGCAAGCATTGCCTGTCCTGTTTTTGTCTTTTTAATAAAAATCATCAGGTACCAATCATGATAACAATACATGCAAGGACTGCCACTACCGTAACACCGGTTATGGTAATTCCGCCAATCTTGATATTCTGCAGTGGAACCACAGAACTAAAGGATTTGGTATCTGCGCCAAATATCAGTAATGCAATATTCTGCAGCAAATAGCTGACACCAATTGCGGTAATCAATACTGCCAGTGGAGATGCCTTACGCAAAGGCTTATATGCCACTTTTTCAATTATCACGCCAAGCACAGTGCAGACTACAACTGCAAATTACGCTCAAAAGCGGGTTCATGTTCATGCCGCTCATTGTCATAAATACCACATAACAGCCGATCATGATAACATCCCCATGTGCAAAGTTTAACATCTTTGCGATACCGTATACCATGGTATATCCCAGTGCAATGATTGCATAGATGCTGCCAAGGCTGATACCGTTGATTAAATACGTTATGAATCTCATAACAACACCTCTTGCTTTCTCTTAGAATATATACCTCTATAATACATAAAAGGGGCTGCCATTGGCAATCCCTCTTTGGCTTATCTGATAAAATACATTACATTCCTACGTATTCACCATTCTGAATTACAACCGCTTTAGGATCTTTGTTTACTTCACCAGTTGCTGACCATGTCATTCCGCTACCTGTTGCACCATCAATGTTGACTTTTGTAATTGCGTCTTTCAATAAATCACAAATATCAGAAGCACTCATATCCGGTGTTGCATTTGCTTCTTCCAATGCTGCTTTGATTGCATAAATTGCATCATAAGCATCAGCTGCAAACTGGTTTGGTGTATCTTTATATTTCTCTTCATATTTAGAAACGAAGTTTGTAGTTTTTTCATCTTTCGAATCTGCTGCAAACGGTGTTAATAACATAAGTCCTTCTGCTAAAGAAGTATCGAAGTTCTTAACACCTAAGATTCCGTCCATACCGTCACATCCGAAGAATGTCGGTGCATATCCCATAGAATCTGCCTGGGTTAAGATAATAGATGCTTCTGTATAGTAGATTGGAAGGAATACCAGATCTGCTTCTGCATCTTTTGCTTTCTGTAACTGTGTAGAAAAATCTGTCTTGGAATCTGCAGTAAATGCTTCTTCTGCAACTACCTCAAAGTTCTGGTTTGCTGCTTCTTCTACGAATTTTGCTTCGATACCTGATGAATAGATATCTGAACTGTTGTAAATAATTGCCACTTTCTTGGCAAGGTTATTCTCACCGATATACTGTGCGGATTTTGTTCCCTGTGCAGGGTCTGTAAAGCATACCTGGAATACATTGTCGTTCTTGATTACATCTGTAGATGATGCAGATGGTGTAATCTGGAACATATTATCTGCTGCAGTTAAATCTGCCACAGATACACAAGGACCTGTTGTAACAGTTCCCATTAATACCTGCATACCCCAGTCTTTTAAGGTGTTGTATGCGTTTGCTGCCTTTTCAGGGTCTCCCTGATCATCCTGGAAATTATATTCAATCTGATGACCGTTAATTCCACCGGCTTCATTAATCTCATCGACAGCAATCTGTGCACCGTTCTGAACGGCTGTTCCGTAAATTGCTGCATCACCGGTAACCGGTCCAATTCCTCCGATATAGAATGCATCTTCATTTTTTGCTTCTTTTGAGCCACAACCTGCAAGGCATCCAACTGCCATCGCTGCGACCAGTATTACACTGACTATTTTTTTTTTCTTCATAATAGTTCCTCCTTTAACTCCTAGGTTTCATGTGCCTTATCTTACTACATGAAAATTTGAAAAGCAATACTCATTTTCCCTGCTACTCCTTGATTTTTCTAGGTTTTTCATGTCCTTTGCCGCGTTAAAGTGCTAAAGACACATTGATTTTACTAGGTTGATTTATTTTAATATATAACCATAGGTTATATATCGCATTCAAACCGGTATAGTTTAAAACTGCTCATAAATAAACGCCGGTGCTGCAGAATCCTTTGCCAGCATAAAATGCATCCATAGAATCATCAGCAGCAGGTAAAAGAAAATCACTTTACCAAGAAATACTGCCTTCTCATTCTGTCTTATCTTTCCGATAAAATTCATAAATCGCTTCATTTAAATCTACCAGTCCTTTCAATGCTGGATGGGAATTATCCTCAAAGTAATACTCCGTATATTCATTTCCACTTAAATCGGCACACTGCACACCATAATCTTCTGCTATGCATCTTATCTTTTCATAAAATGTGCTCCGCTCTTCTGCCATCAGCTCCGTATAATCATACCAGTATCCGTTAAAGGGAAGGATTACTACCAAAGGCTCGATTCCCTCCTCCCTGCAAATTGACAGAAAACATTCCAAATCCGAAAATTCCATGGAATCCAAGGTGTACTTCGGATTCTTATGTTTTCCATTGGCAATCAGCGTCTGGTACGTTCCTTTATATACGCTGTCAAACATGCCATAGTCGTTGCCATCCGAAAGCTTATGTCCTTCTGTTTCAGCTTCCTTTCGAAGCTGCTCCCAGGTAGCCTGTGACAGCTTTGCACCACTTTCCTTGCTCCTATGATTGCTGATTCCATCCATCAGTGCCTCTGCCATCACTTTATAATTATTCTTTTCTTCCAACAGTACCTTATGAAAATCTGCTTTTTTCTGCTCCAGCCAGCCTAGTTGTTCTGCTGTATTATCATCCTTCGGCTGATACCATTCCCTGGCTTTTTTACTCTTTCTGACATGGTTTCATTATCTGCCATGATATTTTGCAGTCTGCCATTGATATAATCTTTGGTTTCCTGACTGATATCCGGATTTTCCAGCAATGCAATATATTCTTCTTCTGAAAAAGCAGCTTCAAACGCCGTGGATTTTACTCCATTTTCTTTAAACCACTGGGGCGAAACGATTAATACTGCCTTCTTATTGGCTGCCTGACTGCCCACCGCGCCCAGCGTAATGGCATGGGTCAGGCTCTGATACCCTGCTTTTCCTACATAAATGGGATCCATATCCGCGCCATCAAAAATCGTATCTCCATGGAATCCACTGCCCTGTCCATGCCGCAGCTCCGAAGAGCCGAATATCAGCACTGCATTTTCATCGGCTGCCATCTTCTTTAATGTACTGCCGCTTTGGGATTTTGCATCACTGACCCAGGTGCCTGCTTTTCCCTCTGCCGAAAAACCTCTGCCGCTGTATAAATGCAGTCCCACTATCGTAAGTGCGCATAACAGCAGCGAAACTGCAAATGCTTTTATCGTTTTCATGCTTACTTCTCCTGTGCTTTCGCTTCTACCAGTGCGATAATTTTCTCCGGTGTATCCATATCCTCTCTTGTTACTTCCGATGGTGAAATTACAACACCAAGGTTATCCTCAAGTTCCACCAGAAGTTCTACAAAGCTTAAGGAATCCAGTAAATCCTCTGCAAAAAGATTCATCGTAAGGTCTTCCCGGATGCTGTCATCCTCACATACTTTTTCAATAATATCCAAAATCTTTTCTTTCATCTTATAATCTCCTTTTTTCTCTTTCTATTTTTCTTTGCAAACGATTCTGCATCTAAAATTTTTCTTCTATATATAAGTTGGGATAACCTAAATTGTAATAAAATGTCCTGAGAAAATCAGGAAACCAAACATCACCAGATTTAATGTGATTCCCCATGATGCCAGTGCATACCAGGTTTTCTTCTTATATTTCTTATAGAGCTTCGACTTCTTCTGATAGATTTCCGTAACTGCCAGCAATATGCCATGATAGAGTCCGTACAAAATATAATGCACCGTCAGACCATGCCACACACCCATCACCAGCATATTGATAAGAAAGCCTGCTGCCGCACCGTTTAATCTGCTTTTAAACCATTTTTGTGCATGGATAACATCATAAATCTGGAAAAGACAAAATCCCGAAACCACTCGGACAGGGAAATATGCCACCTTGCCCAGAATTCTTTCATATCCCGGCTGATAAACGGTTTCTTAAAGTTATCCGGTACGCAGATGCCAAGCATATAGCCGGTTCCCACTGCCATCAGACTGTATCCCGCAAAATCAAAAAACATATAAAAACCATAGCTGTATGCATAACAAACCATATTCCCTGCTGTCCGGTTCATGAACTGATTCATAATCTGATAGAAGAAATCCGCAAATACGAATTTATATGCTGCTCCTAAAACAAGCTTCTGTAAACCAATTCCAAACCGCTCAAGATATTCTCTTCTTCCCGGCACATTATGATAATCCTCCAAGAATCTTCTGCTCCGGTCAATGGGTCCGCAGCTAAAGGTTGGAAAGAAGATTAAAAATGCTGAAAAATCAAGGATTTTCACCTCTTCTATGGTGCCATCATAAAGTTCAATGATAATCTGCACCACCCGGAACGTAAGGTAAGAAATTCCGGTAAACTGAAAAGATTCATCTCCTTTAACCATGGAAGGTCACATAGTTTACATAATGCAAGTGGCAGGATGGAAAGCAGCACAAAACTGCGATAAAATGCTGCCTTTCTTCTATATTTCTTTCTTATGTATTCATATCCTCTGACCAGCATCCATTCAATCAGAAAGTATCCTGCGAAATACGCAAGCGCCGTCAGATTTCCGCCTAACACGCAGACAACCATTACACCGGATACGATAAGGTTATACCAGCGCAGGCTCCTTTCCATACAGCCAAGAATCAATGCGAAAAGCAATAACAGAATCAATGTGCCAAAGAATGGTGCTCCGCTGTAAAAACTCATTCTGCCAGACCTCCAAGATATTTTCGGTCTGCCTTGCCATGGTTATTCATTGGCATGGTTTCAATATATTTTATTTTCTTTGGGATCATATAAACCGGAAGGAATTCCTTCAGACCGTTTTTACCTGTCTTGAAATCTCAGATGCTTTCTTTCCTGCCATCTGTGCTCCTGTCACAAATGCCGTCAGGCTCTTTACCTTTCCTTCTTCCAGATTCGGCACTACGACTGCATGATCAATCTGAGGAAGTCTTACCATGTTATTCTCAATATCTTCAATTTCAATGCGGTATCCATGCAGCTTCACCTGCAAATCGATTCTTCCATTATAATAAAGCTGCCCGCCTTTTAAATATCCGGCATCTCCGGTCTTATAACCCCGGTAAGATTTTCCATCACGGATACAATGGAAAAATGCCTTCTTTGTCAAATCTGCTCTCATATAATAACCACAGCTTACCGTATCTCCGATAATAACAATCTCGCCCTGTTCTCCTTCCGGCAACACTTTTCCGGCTTTATCCCAGATTTCGATATAAGTTCCTGGCTTTTCATGGCCTACCGGAAGGGATTTGCCCCGGGCAATGGTCTCCTGCAATAACTTCTCTGTTATGGTCACATCCGTGACTGCCACCGTAGATTCTGTCGGGCCATAGGTATTGATAATGACTGCCTCCGGGAAACGTTCCTTTAACTTCTCCACCGTAGCTGTAGTAAGCACTTCCCCACAGAATAAGAAAAGTTTTAAGGCTTTGATCTTTTCCACGCAGAAATTTCGGTCTGCCAGACACATATCTGCAAAAGACGGTGTGGATACCCATATTTCGATTTCCGACTGTTCTAAGAAGCCCAACATTTCACTGTAGTCACTCTGCATCTTCTTATCCATGGTATAAAGCGTTCCGCCACAGACCAAGGAAGTGTATAAATCCATTACCGATAAATCAAAGGAAAATGGTGCCTGATTCATAAAATGCGCACCGCTCTTTTCTTTCATGGTACTGCCTAACTGAACCGACCAGTCAAGATAGTGGCTGAGGCAGTCTCTTGTAATCTCTACACCCTTTGGCTTTCCGGTGCTTCCGGAAGTAAATATGATATACCATACTTCATCTTTGGTCAGAGGCTGTAGCACATCGGTCTCGTTTGTCTCCTGTTTTACGATTTCTTCTATCTCGTCTTTTCCGATTTCTGTTCCGATTTCTGTCTGATAATCACCTTCTACCACAAAGGTCAGTTCCGGTTCTACGCTTAATACGGTCTCATCCACCCGGCTTACTGGAATGCAGATATCCTGCGGCACATAGCTTCTACCGGCCTTGGCACAGGCAAGGAAGCATACCACCATATACGGATTCTTATGTCCATATACAATAACCGGCGCTTACGATCCTGACTATTCTTTGCAATCCATACTGCAAGCCGGTTGGAATATTCTTCTAACTCCTCATAAGTCAATTTTTGTTCTCTGCTTTGCACTGCATACCGCTTCGGATGTGTCAGGGCAGTTTCTCTGATGTTCTTTAAAATATCCATATCATCCCTCTTTTCTTTTTTCTAGGGACAACTATAGCACAATAAAATCGCAAGAATATCACAGTTACGAATTCTTAAAGAACATTAATCTTTACTTAGATTCTTCTTAAAGGAATCTAAATTTTTTATCAACTTTTGTACACATATTTCTTTTTGGTTAATCTGTCTCAACAAAGTCCTGCTGCTTTATGAAATACTTTCTTCTCTCACTGCGTTATGCTATACTGTGTTTAAAATTTATTCCTGATAAAAAGGAAATAGACAGAAAGAGAGGATTCGATGATGTTAGAATTCAGATATGACACTCAGCTTTTTAATTGAAGGGGAAAATCTTGACGAGGATGCAATTAATGATTACTTTACTGAAAATTTCAAAGGAGACTGCCTTCTGGCAGTTGGTGATGAAGAACTGATTAAGATTCATTATCACACCAACGAGCCTTGGAAGGTCTTAGAATACTGCGCAGGTCTTGGTGAAATCTATGACATTGTAGTGGAGGATATGGACCGTCAGGCACGGGGCTTCAGGGTTAATCTACACTTGACATGAACTATATTTCTATATTATTATAGTTCTTGTCTTGCGGGCATGGCGGAATTGGCAGACGCGCTAGATTTAGGTTCTAGTGGGAGACCGTGCAGGTTCAAGTCCTGTTGCCCGCAGTCCAACCACAAAAACGGTTCAGGATAATTCCTGAACCGTTTTTATTCTACTTCCCAGCCTCACAAATTGAAGATAGATTTAAACTGTCATAAATCACATGGCTTTCTTCTTCTGAAAAATCTCCACGCAATGTCAGAACGAAATCACTATATTCCGTAATCATGCGGGCATAAGTAATCGTATAGCCGCTGTCTGCTGTTTGACTGGTAATGGTCAGTGTCACACCATCTGCTGTGGTATAAGTACCGGTGCTGTCATAAGCTTCTTTAAAAATATAATCATCCTCATTTGTTATATCCGATACTTCATACTGGATAGCCACCGCCTGACTCTCTCCCTTCCGGTAACTGGCAAAGAATGCTCCCCGGGAAAAAGTGTCTGCATCCCTGGAATCATAGCAAAGCTGACAGGCTTTTTCACTCCAGAGTGTTGGATAATTTGCTTCTATATAAGAAACGTCAATGCCAATATTCTGGTCTTTAAAAGCATCGCTTAATTTCGGATAGACATAACCCACCTCTATTTTGCCATCAATCTTTTCTTCTGCCTTCAAGCTCCATAGATCATCCTTGGTTCCTTCGGTAACGGTTCCAACGAAATCAGAAGTTTGAATAAGTTCCTCTGTCCGGTCTGTCACCTTGCTGTCCGCAAAATCAAGATTTTCTCCTGAAAATTCTTCATAATGAATCGTTGTCTCTGTGGCATTTTCCATAAATTCCGTTTCATTATCAATAATAGCAATCTGTTTTTGTGCAAGAATCCGCTCTGCCGCATATACACCACAGCCGGTGACTAAAACAAGAAGTGCCACAGCCGCTGCTGTCTGTGCCATTTTCCATGGTTTCTTCGTTTCCTTCTTCCGCATAGGTACAACCTCCTTTTGGGTTGACTGGTTTAAAATCCTCTCGTTGAGTTCTTCCGAGGGAATATCAGTTGCTATAAGGGAGTTGTGTAATAAATCATCTAAGGTTGGTTTCATATAATAAAATCCTCCAATTCCTGCTTCAGATATCTACGTGCACGCATCAGTTTACTTTTCACATTACTGATAGAGAGGGACAGCTTTTCTGCAATCTCAGCCACTTTGAAATCTTCCATATAATATAGAAGAATCACGATGCGAAGCTGCTCCGGCAATTTGTATACAGCCTTCCACACGGCTTCCTGCTCTTCTTTGCTTACCATATGCTGCTCTAAGTTTTCATCTGCCGAAAATGCTTCCAGTCCCTGCTCCTTCGATAAGGGAATCTCCGCTGCAATCCTCTTTCGCCAGGCAAATTTCCGCTTCCGGTTCTGCCAGAGCTTTATGGTAATTCCAAGCAGATAGCTTTTGACATTTCCCTCTTCCTTCCAGTCCTCCTTCTCACACATTGCAAGAAAGGTATCCTGATAGAGTTCTTCTGCCAGTTCCCGGTTCTGTGTCAGCCGGATACAAAAGGAATAAATGTCCGTTCCGTATGCCTCAATGTAATGTTCCAGTAATTGTTTGTTCATGTTTCCAATCTCCCAGACCGCGCCGTCATTTGTTTTGGGATGTTTCCCTTACACCTATATATTGTAATAACAGAAGAAACGGTTGCAGTGAAAGTTATTTTTTATTCTCCCACATGACGAATCCGCTCTACCAGAGTGCCATCTCCTTCCATAAATCTGCCTGCTGCCAACGGTACGAAAATGCACAGTGCAAACAGTGTCACTATCATGACAACCACCGGAATGACAGGGATGGAAAATGCTACCTTATGATAATTCATCCGCTGAAACAGCAACACATCAATGCCAAGTCCCACCGTTGCCGTCAGGAAAAGCGAAATTCCCGCATAATACATCCCTTCTGTCAAAAGCAGCCTGCGCTGTTGTTTTCCGGTCATGCCAATGCTTTCTAATATTGCAATTTCCCGCCTTCTGCCGGATATACTGCCAAGCTCTGTATTGATATAATTCATCACACCGATAAATCCCAAAACTATAGCGATTCCCATTCCTAGCTGCCACATCTTCTGTTCTGCCGGCTTCTGCTCTTTGATGCCCTTTAACTTGCTGCTCCAGGTAATATCTTTTGCATCCTTAGATTCCTGTATCAGCTCTTTGACTTTCTTTTCTGTTTCCTTATCGTATTCCTCGTCATAAATCACCGATACCTTGTATGTCCACAGGCTCTCTGCCTTATCCTCTAAAAAGAGTCACTGACTAAAATCATAATCGTCGGTCCCATGGCAGTCGGACCGAGATACGGACTATCATCCTCCTGTATTCCCGCAACAGATAAACTTACCTCGCTGGGTCCACGATATGGGCTGTCATCCTTCTGCAGCCCTGCAACAGATGTGCTGTATTTCTTTGTTTCCTGCCCCGGAAAATAAAAGCTTATTTTCTTATTTTTGACATCCGCATTGGTATATCCCATATATTGCTGGCATAAAAGGCAGCTTTCCCCTGCCAAAAATGATTTCTCATCGATTGCCGTTTCATTCTGCTGATTGTTATAATGAAATGTTTTTCATCGATTCCAACCACCAGCGCCATGAAATGTTCCGGATTCTGCTGATATTCTTCTCTTACATCGTCATATTTTATATACATCCACTGGTCATAGAAATCACGCATCCACTGATCCGAAAAATCCGGCTCCCAGGGTACAACGATTGTACTGTAATTTAATTTATGAATTTCCTTCACTCCATCTATTTTTAAAAGTTTCTCACAAAATGCATCATCAAAAGGCTGTTTCCAGTCTGATACATCTGCCACCATACTCTTATTGGTCAGTTCCATATCTGCATTCATATACTGCAGTTCCGCTGTCCGTTTGCTCTGGCTTCCCGCCAGCGTTACCACACATAAAAATACAGTCAGGCTGGTAGATAGTGAAAGAATGACAAGGATTGTTTTCTTCTTCATCCGGCAAAGCTGCTGCCATGCCAGCCGGTAAATAATATTTTTCCCGGTTCGCTTTTTTCTTTCCGGTATAAACTGTCTTTGAAGTCTGATAACCCAGTGCCTCCATGACAGAAATACGCTCTGCTACTCTTACCGGCTTACGGCTGGCAAGATAGACCGTCACTGCCATAATAGCAATCGTCAGCACCAGAAACTCCGGTTTTATCGTTACCGCCATCTTTTCTGTGCGAATTCCCAGTACCCGGATTGTTCCCGGAATCACAAGATAGGACGTCAGAAATCCCAAGCCTGTTCCCAGTAGAATGCCTATTCCACTTAGGATAATCTGCTTCTGCCACAACAGCCGGTGCATCTGGCTTTCTGTCATTCCCACAGCCCGCAGCAGTCCATAATAGCGGATATTGTCTTCTATCGATAAATACATGATATTGTAAATCAGTAAATAGGCACTGAGACAGGTCAACATAATGATTCCCAACATCCCAAGAAAAATTTCCTTTACCTTATCACAGTCCCATGTTGTCTGGATGCTCTGCTTCCGTTCCAGATTTAATTCTTCTTTCAGCCGGTTCTCTATCCGGTCTGATGCAAACCAGAAACGATATTGATAATAGAGAATGCCGCAGCCATAGTCTGCCTGACTGTAGCCTGCCTGTTCAAACACCTCTTCCGTCACGAAACAGTTGGCAGTTTCTTCATAGTCATCTATGATGCCCGTAATTTTCATGGGCTTTTCTACCTGGGTTCCATCTTTCTTCTGATAGCTTAAAAGCAGCGTATCTCCAATTGTAAGATTTTCCAACTTCCGCTTTTCCAACAGCGTCTTTGTAACCATCACCTCATCGGCTGTCTCAGGATACCTTCCCTCCTGATGCAGAATGCCGGGCTGATGCATTTTCTCCCAGTAATTTTTATCCTCATATATGATAGAAATATTCTTTTCACCGATGTTTCCCAGCATAAATTCTGTAATTCCAACTACCTCAATACCAGGATCTGCTTTTACTGTTTCTTTCTGCTCCTTTGTGACTCCACCCATCAGAATTCCATCATAGAGTTCCCCCACAGAATGCAGCCGCCAGACATACTGCATATGCATGTAGGAAGCCCCTGTCTGCATAACCGTAAACAGCATCAGCACCGCCAATACAATTGCCACAAGATACAGGCTGTTTTTCTTTCTGTTGCTCCTTATGGAACGGACTGCCATCTTACGGATGACAGCCTGATTATTATTTTTAAGCATAGAGCTTTCGTTCCTTCCTGATTTTCCCATCTTCCATGTATACAATCCGGTCTGACAACTGCGCCACGTCCATGTCATGGGTAATCAGAATTGTAGTCTGCTGATATTTTCGTGCCACTATTTTTAACAATCCCATAACATCATGGCTGGTCTGTGTGTCAAGATTTCCCGTGGGTTCATCCGCTAAAAGAATAGCCGGCTTATAAGATAATGCCCTGGCAATTGCTGTTCTCTGCTGCTGACCGCCGGATAACGTACCCGGCAGTGCATCCCGCTTATCTTCTATTTTCAGTTGCCTTAACAATTCTTCTATATATGCCTTGTCCACATAACCTCCATCCAGCTCGATGGGCAGCACAATATTCTCATACACACTCAAATCAGGAATCAGGTTATAGCTTTGAAATACTACACCAACCTTCCTTCTTCGAAAGACTGCCTGCTCTTCCCTCGTCATTGACGCAAGGCTTTTCCCATCAATATAGACTTCTCCGGATGTTGGCACATCCAATGCTCCTAACATATGCAGCAGCGTACTTTTCCCGCTTCCGGACTTTCCGGTGATTGCCACAAATTCTCCCTCTTTTACGGTAAGGTTCACTCCATCTAAGGCTTTTACCGTATGGGTTCCCAACGGATAATATTTCTTTAACTCCTCTGTCCGTACTACTTCTTTTTATTTCATTGGCAGATAAATGCAAAATTCTGCCCCCTTTCCACTTTCTGAATGCACTTCCATATAGCCGTCCTGCATCGTCACAATCTTTCGTGCCAGATACAGACCAATCCCGATTCCATCCTCATCATGGACTTCCGGTTCCCGGTAAAACCTTTGAAAAATCTGTGCCTGATGTTCCGCAGGAATTCCCCTTCCGGTATCCCGGATGCTGATTTTTCAAAAACCTCCTGTTCCATTACTGAAATATAGATGCTTCCCCCTTTTGGAGTATATTTCACTGCATTCTCTAAAAGATTAAAAATTGCTTCCTGTGTCCACTTGGCATCGCAAAACAGTTTCAATGTCTCCGGGCAGTCCACATGGACAGAAATTTCTTTTGCTTCCGCTCCCGGTACCACTGCCGCAACCGCTAGTCCTAACACTTCAAAAATCTTTGTGTCCTTTTCACATATTTCTATGATTCCGGTTTCCAGGCGCGAAAGCTTCACCAGACTCTGCATCAGGAAATCCAGCCGTTCTGTCTGTTTTATCAGCTTTCCAATACACTCCTGCCGCCGCACCTTATCTTCCTGTTCCTCTTCTAAAATTTCCAGATATATTTTAATATTCGCCATTGGCGTTCTGCCCTGATGGGAAATGTCAGAAATCAGCTCTTTTATCTGTTCTTTTTCCTTATGGCTCTGTCGGTTCTTCCTGTTCCAAACATCCATAAGCTCCTGCAAATCCTGATAAATCTTATCCCAAAGGCTGTCCTTAAACTCCGCTTCATTTCCAATGTCTTCACCGGCTTTCATCAGCGTCAGACACCGCTGTAGTTCTTCCGTAAAATCATAGATTTCCTTCTTCTGCCGATACAGTCTGACTAGAAGATAACTTATCACAATGCCACAGCCTGCTATTATTCCTATCGCAACCATTGATATCCCATCCCATATACATTTGAAATATATTTGTGTTCCGCATCCTCTATCTTTCCACGGAGCCGGTTCACATTGACTGCCAGTGTGTGTCGGTCCACATATGCTTCATCACAGTCCCACAATTGCTCTAACAGCACATTATAAGAAAGCAGCTGTCCTGCATGTTCAATAAATAAGCGTAACATCCGAAATTCCGTAGGTGTTACCATGCACTCTTTCCCCTCTATTTCTACCTTGACCCTGTCAAAGTCTATCCGCAGATATCCATCTTCATAAATATTTCTTGGATTTTCCGTCTCCCGTTTTAAAATGACCGCTATCTTCTTTAGCAGAATATGTATGGAAAATGGCTTTGTCACATAATCCTCTGCTCCCAACTCATACCCGGATAACACATCTTCTTCCAAATCTCTTGCCGTAAGAAACATGACCTTCACTTTCCTGTGCTCCATAATCCATTTACAAAAGCCAAAGCCCTCTCCATCCGGAAGATTTACATCCAGTATCATAAGCGAATATTCCTGCTGCAAACCCGCAAGCTTTGCCTCCTGAGCGGAATAGGCACTTTCTGTCTCATACCCTGCCTGCTGCAGTGCAAAGCAAATTCCCTGGTTCAATTCCCGGTCATCTTCCACTACTAATATTCTATCCATCTTCCCTAAACATCCTTTTTCTTATCTGTTGTCATTCGTTTTTTCTTTCCTACTTTTCCCCGGTTCATTCCTATGTCTCATTATACAAATGCTTCCTACGTCGCGCAACGAATAGATTGTCACAGTTTTGTGATAAATGATTGAGGATAGAAAAAAGCAGGAATTACACTTTCATAATCCTGCTTTCTACTTTATCAATATTTCTTTTTCAATCTCCTGTTATTCTGTTACTTTTTTTCAACCCTTCCGGAACCGGTCTTCTTTTTGCGCTGAATTCGCTTACATCAATCCGAATCACATTGACAATGGATACCAGTTCTTCATTAAAAGTAAAATCTCCTCCGGTCTGGCATTTCATCAAAATAGAAAGTGCCTGCATTTTCTCATTTACATCCTCTACAATAACAGCTTTCCCTTTTCCCACAACACAGGAATAGGAATTGCCATACTGGCATGCCACCTTTCCTTCAAATGGCACCACATCACACTCCATTTCAAAGCATACCTTCGGATTTTTTCTCTATTAAATCATACTTATATCCCTTCTTTGCTCCATGAAGGTAAATCACCATTTTCCCATCTTCATAGGTATAGCCGTAATTCATCGGTAACACATAAGGCTGGTCACCATCCACAAGTCCCACATGCACAATCTTGCAGGCATCCATAATCTTAAGGATTTCATTTATATCTGTTACTTCACGTTCTCTTCTTGTCATGCTTCTTCTCCTCCAAGTACATCAAACATATCTTTCTTTTCTTCTATGCACTGTAATAAAACTGCTAAATATTCGTCTTGTTCATTAAACTCTAATTCTATTTCTCCATTTGGGTCATAACCAAAAATACCTTCATACTCTTCTCTTGCTTTTTTAATTCATCTGTTTCTTTTCCATAATACATTATTTCATCTTCCTTTCAATCTTTATATGTTTCTCCAAAGATTTTTGAAAGCCTTCCTAACACCTCATTATCTCAATCATAAAGCATTCTACCTAATTATGCAAACGCTTCTTTTTCTCCTTTTGAAGATGAACTGAAGACGAAGATATTCAAAAATGCCCTTGAAGATGGAGTGAAGATGAATATTTAGGCTTACTTAGCACCACTTCCGATTACTCAAAAAATGGCGGAAACACTGTATTTATCAGCATTTCCGCTATTTTCAACTAATGAGACATCGGGGATTCGAACCCCGGACAACTTGATTAAAAGTCAAGTGCTCTACCAACTGAGCTAATATCCCATACATATTTAGTTCGATAAGTGCTCTTTCCAAATCCTTTTGGAATTCTTCAAGATACATCGCAGCTTAACTGGGCTAGTTGGATTCGAACCAACGTATGCAGCAGTCAAAGTGCTGTGCCTTACCGCTTGGCGATAGCCCATCAATTTTACAAAAGATGCTCTAACCATCGCATCAAGGTGGATACAGGGATTCGAACCCTGGGCCTCCAGAGCCACAATCTGGCGCGCTAACCAACTGCGCTATACCCACCATAAGATTCCGGCCATCAGGCGGTCTCTCTTCCCTCTCGGGAAAATGTGCTCGAAGGGATTCGAACCCCCGACCCACGGCTTAGAAGGCCGTTGCTCTATCCAGCTGAGCTACGAACACATATCTAATTTTCCAATAAGAAAGCGGGTGATGGGAATCGAACCCACGTATTCAGCTTGGAAGGCTGATGTTCTACCATTGAACTACACCCGCATCAAGTCGGGGTGACAGGATTCGAACCTGCGACCTCCTGGTCCCAAACCAGGCGCTCTAGCCAAGCTGAGCCACACCCCGTCAACGCTATTTAAATTTCTTTTTCCGTGACGCAAGACATATTATATTATAGCATATACCAATTGTCAACATTTATTTTCAAATTTTTTCAAAAAATTTTTACAACTCGAATCTTGCCCCAATTTATAAAGGTTTTTTGGTTTTTCTTCTTCAGAAAGATATTTGAGCTGATAGTCCGAGTACCATTTGCGTCGATTTCCATCACGATATAAGACGGCAGATGTCCATCCTGACGAGGATATGATGTGCTGCCCGGATTCAATGCCACTACACCATGATCTTTTTCTATAAGCGGTCTGTGGGTATGTCCGAACATTACAATATCCATGCCTCTTCCCTTGCCTCTTTCTTGATATCCTCCAGACCGGCAGAAACATAATAGTAGTGTCCATGGGTAATCAATGCTTTTAATCCTCCGATTTCAATTTCCTTTTCTTTCGGAAGTTCAGAGAAAAAGTCATTATTTCCTGCCACAATGTCCAGTGGACATCCTGCCAGTTCCGCAATATAGTCCTCATAACCTTCTGCATCTCCCAGATGAATCATACGGTCAAAAGGTCTTTCTTTTTTCCATAATCGTTATCAGATTTTCATGTTTCTTATGGGTATCACTTACTATCAATACTCTCATCTTTTATCTTCCTTTATGATAAACCTTTTCCCATGAGTGCTTCTTTCATTGCGCGTAATGCTTTTCCACGATGGCTCATTTCATTCTTCTTATCCGGTGGCAAGCTTGCTGTGGAGCAGTTATATTCATCCACATAAAAGATTGGATCATAGCCAAATCCATTTTCACCCTGAGGCTCAAATCCAATATATCCCTCAATTGTCTCACGGGTTACCAGTGTTTCTTTATCCGGTAATACAGCCGCAATTGCACATACAAAGCGTGCGGTCCGCTGTTCCTTTGGTACTCCATTCAAACGGTCCAAAAGATTCTGGTTTTTATGGTATAAGAGGTATCTTCTCCCATATAACGGGCGGAATATACACCCGGTTCCTTATTCAGATAATCAATTTCCAGACCAGAATCATCAGCTAAAACAATAGCATCTGTATATGCTGCCACAGCTTTTGCCTTAATCAGTGCATTTTCTTCAAAAGTAGTTCCATTTTCTTCAATATCCACGCTGATTCCGGCTTCTTTCATAGAAAGAATCTCTACATCAAGATCCGATAAAATCATGCGGATTTCTTTCATCTTGTCCTTGTTTCCTGTTGCAAATATTATTTTATTCATCTTAATATCCCTCCTGGAATGCCCGGTAAATTGCATTATAAATTGCCTGTGCTGCCTCTTTCTGATATGCTTCATCATTCAACCGGTTCAGTTCATCCTGATTTGTCATAAAGCCTACTTCTATCAATGCTACCGGCATCTCTGCTGTTCGTATAATATAAATCTCGTGTCCTTTTACAATTCCCTTACTGGTACTTCCTAACGCCGCTGTCATTTCTTCTAAGCAAATCTGGGCTAACTGCATACTTCCATTTTCCTCAGATGCCTTCTCTTCATCATACATGACTGCTGTTCCGTTGATACTGGACATTCTTCCGCTCTTGGTAGAATTATTATGTACGCTGATAAAGAGGTCTGCCCCGGCTTTGTTTGCCATATCTACACGCTGTTCAAGACTTGGATTGCTGTCATCCGTTCTCGTATAGTAGACTCCGACGCTCTCATCTCCTGCTTCATCAAATAATTCCTTTACTTTAAGCACTATAGCAAGGTCAATATCTTTCTCATTAATGCCCTGCTTTGTAGCTCCCGGTGCATTTCCACCATGTCCTGCATCTATTACCACAACTTTATCATAGACTTCATGTGGTGTCAAAAAATCCATATAAATATAATGCTCGTCAGATGTCTTTTGTAATTCCACCACACTATCTAAAGAGATCTCAATTACACCATATTCCGACTCACTTTCATAAGTCAGATTATCTATATGATAGCTCTTTCCTATCATGGGATAGTTATAAAGATAATTCTCATCTGCTCCAGGAATTTTAATGGTAATGGTCTGGGTCAGATAGTCATTTTCTATGCTGACATCTTCCGGTGTCACATTTTCCGGTAACGCAATACGAAGCTGCTGGTCAAAGCTGATGCCCTCCTGGCTGTCTACATTTGCCGTATTATACTGCAGCATTTCCAGCGTCCATATTTTCCTTGCGCTCGATGGCTTCCTGTGCCCGAAGTTCCCTGTTTTCCTCTGCCCGGATATGAAGTTGTGGAAAAAACAGCAGCGTTCCTGCCACAATAATGCTTATGGCAGTAATAATCACGGTAGCTGCTTTAATAACTTTCTCTTCCATCCCGCTCTGACTTACCTTTCTTTTGCATATGCTTTTATACAAAGATTTGCAGACTGGGTTTCTTCTACATTTTCCCAGTTCTTGCCGTTGGTACTGATATATCCCTCTCCATCGGAAAGATCTACGTTTCTGGTTGATTCATCTGCCTTATATTCAATTGCCATTGGATGCACGGAATCCGGAGTCTTTATCATCAGTACAATGGCAAATTTTTCTCCCTTGTTCACTGCAATTTTCTTATCAAAAGTAACGGTATAGAAGCCTGCATTATCAAACTTTCCGGAAGCTACTTTCTGCCGTTTGGACAGACTTTCCCTTCCATCATAGTCCTTTACTACATATACTTCATATTCCGTATTTTTTCCGGTTGCATAGAAGCCTGCTGCCTCTAAATTCTCATTGTTTTCCGCTATATATACATTTGCTCCGTAAATGGTATCACGGTTGTATCCCAGCTGACCGACCCAGCCACATAAATCGGACTGATAAATCGTATCATAATTATCGGTATCTTCTACTCCGGTATAAACCAGATTGTGAATTCCTACATTGGTATCATAATAAGAGACATAGAATACCCCATTGTCTCCAAAATCTTTTCCCCAGCTGTTCTGGCAGATAAATGCACCGTCTCCCTCTAAATCTCCCGGGAAATTCTCTTTTGCATAACTGTCATCCCAGCCAATAATCGCCACATCATGATTCGGCTTTTCTGAACCAACATAGCAATAAGAATTGGTTTCCTGATTAAAATATTCGGAACGGCTATTGACATTCTGCAGTGTACTGTAAATAGAAGTCTCGACTGCACCATATTTAAAAACTGCCTCTTTAATCTTCTCCAAATCCTTGCTTTCAATAATCTGCGCTTCCTGCACATGTTTGACCGGAGCTAAATTCTTTGTCAGCTCACCGTCATATGGGTCGTCCTTTTCAATACAGGTCCCTGCCATGCAGTCAGATATGCCAGACTCATAGTATACTCTCCACCATCATTCTGTCCTAATCCAAAACTGTTTCCAAGGCTCATGTTATCGGTGGAAAATATATCAGTTTCTTCCGGAAGCAGCATGGATTCCAGTGCTGCCAGAGAAGATGCAGCCCAGCAGGTTCCCTTATTTCCCTGGTTCTTCACCTGCGGTGCTCTTCCTCTCTCCCGCAAGTCATAATGAGATGGCAGAATGCTTGTCTCAGAAGAAGTATTCACCACCACTGCTTCATTTTTATTAACATCCCAGGCATAAGAATAACCAAGCTTCGAAGCAATAACTTCTGCCGGCACATAATAACGGTCATCAACCCGTGTCAATGTAGAAGAAAATTTCTCCTTCTCATCATTTATCTGTACTTCCTGGTCATCTAAGCTCATCCACAAGCTGTCTGAATATTTTTCTATCAAAAGAGCCGTGTCATCGTAAAGATGCACGCTGCAGTTATAACTGTCCCGAATCAAGTCCAATGGTACCATCAGATTCAGATTTTCATCCATATAGATTCCATTGTGCTTGTTGGTATATACTTTATTATCAATCGCTACCGTAAGATTCTTCTCATTGATGCTTTTTTGCAATCAGAGGGTTCCAGTCGCTGCTCTGCAAATCTGCACCACGGAACTGTCCGATTTCTTCGGTTACACCCTTAAAATTGGCAAATTTCAGCATCAATGCAAGAACTAAAAGTAACGTGAATACTACATATCTCTTAGAATAACGTACTTTTTCCCTCACTCTTTTGTCCCTTTCCGTTTTGGTGGCTTCGGTCCCATGAACTGATAGAAATATGTCTTTAACATTCCATTATAAATCTTGCGGTTCTTATCCGGTTTTCTTCCGATATCCTTTGGTGCATTCTCATAGCTGGTAATCAGGTACATAGACCATGAATCCAGCCTTCTGTATGCCTCACCAATTGTCCGGTATAATTCCGGCAATGCCGCCTTTTCTTCCAGCCGCTCACCATATGGCGGATTGGATATGATAAATCCGTATTTTTTGGATGGTTCAACTGGCTTACCGGTCTCTGCTGGAAATGAATCATGCCATCCACACCGGCACGCTTTGCATTATCTCTTGCGGCACGCACAATTTCTTCATCAATATCATATCCCTGGATATCCACCTTAATATCGGTATCCACCATTTCCTGGGCTTCATTTACCGTATCATACCAGAGCTGACGCGGTATCAGGTTTGTCCACTGCTCTGCTAAGAAACTACGGTTCATGCCCGGTGCTATATTGGCTGCAATCATTGCTGCTTCAATCGGAAATGTTCCACTTCCGCAGAATGGATCTACTAAAATTCTGTCCTTATTCCATGGTGTCAGCATTATCAATGCTGCAAGGGTCTCTGTGATTGGTGCCTTACTGGTCAGAGTCCGGTAGCCTCTCTTATGTAAAGATTCTCCAGAGGTATCTAATGCTACCATTACTTCGTCCTTCAACAGGAAAATTCGTACCGGATAGGATGCACCACTTTCTTCAAACCAATTGGTATGATATTTCTGTTTCAGCCGTTCTACCATTGCCTTCTTAACAATAGACTGGATGTCTGACGGACTGAATAATTTACTCTTTATGGAAGAAGCCTTGGTGACCCAGAATTTACCATTTTCAGGAATATACTCTTCCCATGGAAGCGCTTTGATTCCTTCAAATAATTCATCAAATGTCTCCGCTTTAAATTTTCCTACCCGAAGCAGCACACGCTCCGTTGTACGCAGAAAAATATTTGCACGGCAGATTGCCTCTGCATCACCAATGAAAGTCACTCTTCCATCTTCCACCTCTGAGATTTCATATCCCAGATCATATATTTCTTTTTTCAAAACTGATTCTAAGCCAAAATGACATGGCACTGTTAATTCGTATGTTTTCATATGTTCTTTCTCCATTATCACTACTATCTTATCTGTTCTAAATGACACTGTCAATGTTCTTTTCTATCCATTTAGTGCATTTAGGCCTCCAATCAGAGTATATATCTGATATCCCTGCCGCGTCAGTCTTTTTTGCTGCATACATACTTGTATTTCCATACTCACAACACAGCAGTATCTTACGATTTTTCGGCAGCTTATGCTCCCAGTGTTCTATCTCATCATAAGGATAACAGTGGGCATTTCTCAAATGAAATACCTGAAAATCCTCCCTGCTTCTCAAATCAACAATATATATCTGTGGATCATCTTTTAGTTTCCATAATTCCGCTACACTGATAGCTGCAAATCTCATATGCCATCTCCCCCAAAATATCCTGACTTTTTCTGCTATGAAAAAACAGATTACAAAGTGTTCCTTGTAATCTGTTTCTTATTTTAATATATGCAGTTTTTCAATAAGATTGACCTAGTAATTGCATTTGTTGGATGTCTTGTTATCCGCCTTGTTATCACTTCTGTTGCTGGTCCTATTGCCTGCTTTGTTGCCGGTTTTGTTATCCGCATTTTCAAAGTCATTATCAGCATTCATTGTGTGGTTTACATTGCTTGTTTTGTTTTTTGCATTATCTGCATTTTTTGCCATAATATCGCCTCCTTTTTTATCAGATACTTTTTCTTTTGATTCTCTGATACAGTGATATTATTTCTTAATTTCTTATTATTATTCTCATTTGCATTGCATTTTAAAAACTTTTATATTATAATTTTTTCGTATAAGAATTGTTTTTTTATACAGTTATACCCCTTATTAATTATTTATACTCCCCTCATGAAAGCCACAGGAATCCTAAGATTCATGTGGCTTTCTTATTTACGCGAGTAGCTCACAAAACGTATTTCTCATAGTTATTGTTCTTTACATATTATAGAATTTCATATTTTCCTGCAGTTCCATATTCATCTCGCCGCCGTTCTTCTCATATCTGGTACGGAATCCATCGATATGACGCAGTTTACGTTCCTGGAATATTTTAAACCGGCTGATCATATCCTGATACATCGGGTTTGCCTCTAATGCATCCCTGTATTTCTTGGCAAACGGACAATAACGGAACAGAATATCCCTTGCTACACGGTTCAGGCGGAAACTGCCGCCTGCCTCGTATTTAATCCATCCGATATAATCAGAAATAAATACTTCACGATAGTTATTCTTTGACTTCCAGAGTGTATTCTTAATCTTCTCCTTTGCCTCTGTGGATAAATCACGGTTTTTCCGATAGTACTGGATATAATCACAATATTCTGAAGTTAGGGCTTTCTCTGTAATATCATTCCAACGCATTCCCTGTATCTTACGACACATTTCCCAACGGAATCTTCCGCAGGTCTCTATCATCATATCCTGCAGGCTGTAGATAGTCATAACCGGGAAAACAAATCGGGCGGATGTATCATTTTACTCCGGCAGTCTCCTGCCACATCATTGCTTTCATTCCCACATTCGGCATCAGAATAACATCTGGAAATACTTCTTTTTGCACCGGTTCAGCATTTACACCATGCATCGGATCTGAAAAAATCACTTCACGGTAGAACAACGAATAATCAACTTCACGGACTTTTTTGATTGCCTCCTCAATCCGCTCTGCAGTCACCAGCATCTTCTCTGCTTCCTGCACCATGTCATGCTTGCTCAGAATCGGACAGAAGGTACTTACTTTTCCATAAGTTGCCCGGTTCGTTGACACAAACATATTATCCATCTCATATTTGGTCTTTTCCCAGCAGTCTGTTTTCAACCGCTCCATTCCTGCTGCATCCAGCTTACCCATCCGCTTCTGCTCTGCCAGATATCCATTATAATCCAGGTCAAATTCATTCCGGCTTGGTTCATTCTTTCCTTCATAGATGCTCTTTAACCACTCAAACATGGTATAGACATGGTCGCTTTTACACTTGAACAGTTTATCTGTCAAATCATAAAGTTCATTAGCGGTATCTTCTCCTACCATTCCCACATCCATAAATCCAAAATTCAAAAACATCTGAATAACCGGGTCTAGGTCATCCGCATCTTTCATGGCATGCTTAAATACATTTTTATAAGTAGCATAGAATAATGCTGTCAACTCTTTCCGAAGTTTTCTCGTTTTCTCATCATTATCAAAATTATCCGGAATTGCATCATATTCATGCATTTTGCTTCGAATTTTATGTACATCCTCTGCTGCCACTCCTGCATATTCTAAGATATGTACCAGACAGTCCTCTGTTTCTTCTTCCTCTTCTCCATCGGTTTCCGCATATTCCTGTTCCAGTAAATCTTCCGTTCCCTGAACCAGCTTATCCTCTGCCTGCGGCTTTGGTACTTCACCAATCAGTTCTCCTGCAAAGTTATATATTGCATCTGCCTTTATCTTTATATTGCTAAAATCATAAGTCTGATATTCCGTAATTCGTTTGTCCGTTCTCCTGCATCTCCCAGACGGTTGTCCTTGATAAACTGTAACAATGGCTCTATTGCCTGTCGTATTTCCTCGATGTCAGCTCCACTTGCTGCTACACGGGCTGCCATGTCAAAATAAAGCTGTAATAAATCCATTCGATTGGTATCCAGATACAGATTTACATGCTCCTGTAAATATTCTTTTGCATGGTCAATCTCTCTTACCGCTTTGCACATAGCTCTTGCTGCCTGCATAATCTGTCCCGTCAGCAAATCCTCTTTCTGCTGAAAGAAATCCATAGTTCCACTATTCCCAAGTTCTGCCAGTTCATGGAAATAATCCGCTTCCCATTTCGGTGCCATATTGGTTCTTACATAAGGCTGCAGGCTCTCTATTCTCCGGAAACTTTTCTCCTGAATGCAATATTTTCTACATAACTCCTGATATTTCTGATACATTGCCAGTGCAAAGCTATAATATTTTTCTGTACTGTTTTGAAATCTCTGGTTTCGTCCAAGCATATGGTCTGCCTCACGAATTGCCACAGATAAAAATGCTGCTGCATATTTCGGCTGACTGATAAATATCTTACCAAAGTCCTCCGGAGCATGATAATGAAACGGATAAAGTGTTACATCATCCGCTGCCACATAATCTGCTATATATTCTTCTTCTGCACAATCCATCAGACCTATTATATTACCGCTTCCAATCTGCACTTCTTCCAGCTTAGACACCTGTCTCACTGTTCCATGAATTACCATATACAGTGCATTTACCGCTGTTCCATGCTTGATAAAGCATTTCCCTGCCGGGACCTTAATCATTGCCATAACACAAATTCCTCTGTTATTTCTATATTAAAATTACTTTATTATACTTGCTTATTAAAATCTTTTGTTCATACCCATTGCTATAATTAAAAAGAAAATGATTGCTACCGGAAGCAGAACCGGAAGTAAAAATGCAACTACCTGTGCAAGCAGAATTATAAGCAAAATTACAACAGAAATACTGTCGCTAATATAAGCCAGATTCGAATTTTAATCTTCTTAAAAGAATACTCTCCGGAAGCTGTTTCCTGCCCATCCATTCCCTTTTGTGGTTCTGCTGTAGTTTTCTCTGCCGTTGCATTTTCTGCATCGATTATGCTTTTTGCAAGAAGTCTTGGATTTCCTAATTCTGCAATTACTTCAGCCTCCGTCTTTCCTTTATGAGATTCTGTAAGAATATATTCTTCATAATAGCGGAGATTATCATTCACCGTCTGCTGGCTTACCCTTCCCTGCAAAGCCTTTCTTAATTCTGTTAGGAATTCCTCTCTTGACATTTATTTCCCTCGACTCTCCTTTCTCTACTCTCTGCACTTCTTATGTTTTGCTTCCTGTTACAGCCATCACACTACTTTTATTGTATTGCTTCTATTGCAATTCTTCTATTCCATTACTTTTTTGTTTTTATTTTTTTATATAGTAGGAATTAGTTATTCTTCCGCTATAAATCAAATAATCAATTCCTACGCTTGTGCCAGAACTGCTCTCACGTTTAATCCAGTCTCCGTCACGCGTATAAGTTCCTTCCGATACATCACCATTATCATCCTGTACATAAGTTCCATCCGCTTTAAAGGTAATGGAATATACCACATTATTACTATTCTTAAATGTACAGGTAGCATCAAAAGTATCTCCATCCGGTATTTCACCTTCATATAAATAATCTTTTGCAATCAGGTATTTTCCCTGTTTTACAAGATTCTGTACATCGCCACCATCGGAGGTCAGTGTAAGCTTATTTCCGTCCATGACAAATGTTCCTGATGCCAGCTCTACTGCCTTGTCTCCCACACTGATATTCTCTTTATAAGTATTATTCTTTTCATTAAATGTAATTTCAAAAACAGTCGATGAATTATCGCCTGACATAATTTCACATGAATAAGTTCCAAGACTTCCACTATCCTTTGTCTTTACAGCAATTACCGCTACAATAGCTACTACTATAATAAGCACTGCTGCAAGAACTGATGTAAGCTTTGCATTCGCCTTTTTACTCTCATTCTTCATTAATAAATCAGTCCTCTCTGAAAAGATTTTTCACTTCTATATCATATATTTTTTATGCAAAACTGTCAAGAAAATGTAGTTATTGCAAACATTTTTCGCCATTTTTATAGAAATTCTCCATCATTTCCCTAGTAAGGCTGATTTTATCATCCATGCCTGCAACCTGTTCTCTTGGTACCCATTCCGCCAGAGAAAGTTCGTTCTTATCTAAAGTAATGGCATCTGTTCCTTCCACTCTGGCATAAAATCCCATCAGAAGATTGGAATCAAAGCCCCATGGCTGACTCTTATAGTATACAATATCCTTTACTTTCAATCCTACTTCTTCCATGACTTCCCTGCGAACTGTCTCTTCCGCAGTTTCGCCAATTTCTGTAAAACCTGCAATCAATGCGTATTTCTTATATTCCCTGTCTGAATATTTTGTCATCAATATTTTATTATCGTATATTACTCCCACAATTACTGCCGGAGCAATTTTCGGATAAACCATATTGCCACAGCATGCACAACGCATCATCCGCTCCTTCGTATCCGGCTGCAATTCCTTTCCGCATCTGCCACAATAACGGTTATCCCGATACCACACATACAAATGATATGCCGTTGCCGCAGCAAAACAATCTTTCTTTGAAACGGTTTCCCGCAGGCTGCGAATCGTTACCCATTCCATATTTCCAATATTATCGTTCTGCTTTTTGCTCTGCCTATCGACCTGCTCATCAAGCTGCTTTTCTACCTCTTTTTTCTGCTTCTTCCTTTGACCATACTTTCAGCAGATAATACTGTACATCATCAATAGAAAACAGATATTGCAATCTTTTGTTACCGAATCCGTCAGCCTCTTGTTCTGTCTCTTTTGTAAGTTCATTTGTAAACTCTTTCATATAGAAGAAACTGATTTTAGAATCTTTTTTTTTTACCAGGAGTTTATTTCCCGAAAATAAAAATACGATATCCTTATCCCGGCATTCTCTCTGTTGATATTCATTGTGAAATTTCATTGGTGCAATATCCTGTATCATACCTGTGCCACCCTTTTTTATATAATAAAAGACCCCAAATCTCTGCTAAACAAAGATTCAAAGTCCTTTTTCCACGTGCGTGAGAAGATTCGAACTCCCGACACCTTGGTCCGTAGCCAAGTGCTCTATCCAGCTGAGCTACACGCACATATTAAATTATTACCTACCATCGGTCTAAATGCCCGCGACCGGACTCGAACCGGTACTGTGTCAACACAACAGGATTTTAAGTCCTGCGCGTCTGCCAGTTCCGCCACGCGGGCATATGGGACCTATAGGGCTCGAACCTATGACCCTCTGCTTGTAAGGCAGATGCTCTCCCAGCTGAGCTAAGATCCCAAAACGACCCAAGCGGGACTCGAACCCGCGACCTCCGCCGTGACAGGGCGGCGCTCTAACCAACTGAGCCATTGGGCCAAATAAATTAAAATAAAAGTGGACCTTCAGGGACTCGAACCCGGGACCGACCGGTTATGAGCCGGTTGCTCTAACCAACTGAGCTACAGGTCCACATAAAGCCGATGAACGGACTCGAACCGTTAACCTGCTGATTACAAATCAGCTGCTCTGCCAATTGAGCCACATCGGCGTATGCCTTCTGCAGACTATGAACCCAGCCTTTCAGCCAATCTTGCAGTTTACAATCCATGAGTTTTCACCCAAGTGACTCCGACGGGAATCGAACCCGTGTTACCGCCGTGAAAGGGCGATGTCTTAACCGCTTGACCACGGAGCCATATATTATTTATCAATGTTGATAAAAAAACTCCCCGAGTAGGGCTCGAACCTACAACATCACGGTTAACAGCCGTGCGCTCTACCATTGAGCTATCGAGGATTATTAATAGGCTATGCTATTTTATAACATACCTTCAAAACTTCATACAGATTGCTTTCCGAGTTGCTTTGGTCAAGCCCTCGATCGATTAGTAACAGTCAGCTCCACACGTTACCGTGCTTCCACCTCTGCCCTATCTACCTGATACTCTTTCAGGGGTCTTACTGTCTTGAAGACAGGGACATCTCATCTTGGGGGGCTTCACGCTTAGATGCCTTCAGCGTTTATCCCTTCCGGACTTGGCTACCCAGCTATGGATTTGGTATCCAGCTGATGCACCAGTGGTCCGTCCAGCCCGGTCCTCTCGTACTAAGGTACCAGCTCCCCTCAGATATCCTACGCCCGCGCCGGATAGGGACCGAACTGTCTCACGACGTTCTGAACCCAGCTCGCGTACCGCTTTAATGGGCGAACAGCCCAACCCTTGGGACCTGCTCCAGCTCCAGGATGCGATGAGCCGACATCGAGGTGCCAAACCACTCCGTCGATGTGAACTCTTGGGAGTGATAAGCCTGTTATCCCCAGGGTAGCTTTTATCCGTTGAGCGATGGCAATCCCACGTTATGCCACCGGATCACTAAGTCCTACTTTCGTACCTGCTCCACCCGTCGGTGTCGCAGTCAAGCCTCCTTCTGCCTTTGCACTCTCTGGATGGTTTCCAACCATCCTGAGGAGACCTTTGAGCGCCTCCGATACCCTTTCGGAGGCGACCGCCCCAGTCAAACTCCCCTGTCTGGCATTGTCCCACCGCCGGTTCACGGCGGCTGGTTAGAAGCCCAATACTGCAAGGGTGGTATCCCAACAGCGACTCTGTTAAGACTGGCGTCCTAACTTCTTCGTCTCCCACCTATCCTGTACATGCAGTACCGAATCCCAGTACCAAACTGGAGTAAAGCTCCATGGGGTCTTTCCGTCCTGGCGCGGGTAACCAGCATCTTCACTGGTACTTCAATTTCACCGGATGTATTGTCGAGACAGTGCTCAAATCATTACGCCTTTCGTGCGGGTCGGAACTTACCCGACAAGGAATTTCGCTACCTTAGGACCGTTATAGTTACGGCCGCCGTTTACTGGGGCTTCAATTCAAAGCTTCGCTTGCGCTAACCTCTCCTCTTAACCTTCCAGCACCGGGCAGGCGTCAGCCCATATACCTCACCTTTCGGTTTTGCATAGACCTGTGTTTTTGCTAAACAGTTGCTTGAGCCTATTCTCTGCGGCCTGATTTCTCAGGCACCCCTTCTCCCGAAGTTACGGGGTCATTTTGCCGAGTTCCTTAACAATACTTCTTCCGTCGGCCTTAGGATTCTCTCCTCATCCACCTGTGTCGGTTTACGGTACGGGCACATATGGCACAATAGCGGCTTTTCTCGGCAGCCGGTCCGCATGCTTCACTACTTTGGTTCGCTCCACATCACAGCAAGGACTTTCGTGTGCGGATTTGCCAGCACACCATCCCTCTGCTTGTACCAGTCTTTCCATTCCTGGCTCATGCTTTCCTTCTGCGTCCCCACAGTTCTGACCATATGTGGTACAGGAATCTAAACCTGTTGTCCATCGGATACGCCTCTCTACCTCTCCTTAGGTCCCGACTTACCCAGGGCAGATCAGCTTTACCCTGGAATCCTTGGATATTCTAGTAGGAAGGATTCTCACCTTCCTCTCGCTACTCATTCCGGCATTCTCTCTTCTTATCCCTCCACTGCTCCTTACCGGTACAGCTTCGTCGGTCTTAAGAATGCTCCTCTACCAATCATACTAGGTATGATTCCACAGCTTCGGTGTTGTGTTTCAGCCCCGGACATTTTCGGCGCAGGGACTCTCGACTAGTGAGCTGTTACGCACTCTTTGAATGAATGGCTGCTTCTGAGCCAACATCCTAGTTGTCTTTGAATCCCCACATCCTTTTCCACTTAACACACACTTTGGGACCTTAGCTGGTGGTCTGGGCTCTTTCCCTTTTGACTGTCCAACTTATCTCGTACAGTCTGACTCCCGTTCATCATCTTAATGGCATTCGGAGTTTGATATTCTTTGGTAAGCTTTGACGCCCCCGCGGAAATTCAGTGCTCTACCTCCACAAGACTAAAATGAGGCTAGCCCTAAAGCTATTTCG